>Ga0137306_100193_pt1 | contig 98971 bp, 85 predicted proteins | sample Inofroosms_March_FD_97187 | JGI IMG/M metagenome (GOLD analysis project Ga0137306, IMG submission 97187) | Mouse cecal microbial communities from Vienna, Austria - N-Acetylneuraminic and N-Acetylglucosamine D2O microcosms_March | ecosystem: Host-associated > Mammals > Digestive system > Large... | reverse complement strand
GTCAAGCAGCCATTGTAACAATTCCTTCAACCCTTGTGTAAAGGTTGAGAAACGATGGCGCTTGTAGGTGGTAACACCTTGTTTGTTGGTGGAAGAGATGCAGGCAACGACAAAAGTCTTGTGAACATCAATACCACAACAGATTTGGTATACAATTTTTAAAGCCATAGGGACTCCTTTCGGAACCAGAGGTTCGATAGAATTATAGGGAGTAAGCAGCATTGACTGAATGCTTAGGATTAAAACGAGAGATGTTTTAACAAAGATAAGGTTACGTGCTCAAGGCACACTTATTTGTGCTTGAAAAAGCATTCTACACATATAAAAATACGGTCATCCGATAGTTCGGACAGCCCACTCACCTCCTCGTGATTTGTAGTATACTGAATATCCCTATGGAAACTATTATAAAAAGAAAACTGCGACAAGCCAACGTTTTTCATGACGTTTTGTGCCTTGAGCAGCGCGAAAGGAATGAATATAAAAATGAAGAAAAAAGGTTTTGAAAAAATGCTGGCGGCGTTTCTGCTGGTGTGCGTAACGTTTTTAACAGGATGTAAGGCGGGAAAAGAGAGGGATGCCGCGACAGAAGATGAAAATCATACTGTAGCAGAGGATGAGAGAGGAAATGGCGTTAGGGCAGATAAAGGACAAGGGCACAACGGGGCAGCAGGAACAGGCGGGGACGGACAGGAGTTTACGCTGTCAGGACGCTGGTTCGAAAAGGAAATCGGTGGACAGAGGACGTGGGTTACATTAAACGATGGCGCCATGATCTATTTTAAAACGGAAGGAACGGATACCTTAGATATTCACTTTCTTGAAATTACGGCCTTGGAAACACCTTATTATGCTTATGTGATTGACCATGGGGAACCGGTCCGCCAGCTGATTACCGAAAAACGTATTGTCCTGCCTGATGATAAGGAGCATCGGATAACCATAGTGGTGGACGGCATGACGGAGTTTGAGGATAAATGGAACGGGGAAATCGGTGTGGCTTTCACAGGAGTTGACTGCCACGGCGGAAAAATAACGGGATTTATGCCTGAAAAACAGAGAATTCTTTTTATCGGAGACAGTATAACCGAAGGGGTTATGGCTTTAAGTGATGAAGCCAACAGTAACGGAAACAGTGCAACTCACTCTTTTCCATGGTACGCCGCAAGCCTGTTGAATGCAGAGCCTTATTTTATCGGATACGGCGCAACGGGAATTTTTGCGACGGGTAGTTTTAGCAATTGTGCCGATATGCTGGATTATTTGTCCGCCACACGACCCGTTTCAAAAGAGGATATTCCCACTTGTGATCTGGCGGTTATCAATATGGGAACCAATGATCATGAAATAGATGGGGAAACATTTGTGCAGGGCTATAGGGAAATTTTATTAAAGCTCCATGACAGATATCCCCACATCAGGATTTTCTGTATGATACCTTTTTCACAGCTCCACAGCGAGGATATTAAAAGGGCGGCAGAGGAATATTCCTGGTGCGTGGTAGTGGAGACGGCGGATTGGGAGCTGACCTATACCGACGGCATACACCCCGATGCGGCAGGAGCCACACAGGCCGGGGAAAGGCTTGCGGAGATTCTTAAGAAAGAGGGTTGGCAGAATTAATCGGGAAAAAGAGGACCCGGAGGACTAATATTATTAAAAACAGGAAAACTATTTCATAACAAATCTCATGATCGCAGACGGCTTAAGGTTATTGCGTACTGATTTTGACGCCAATGGAAGGATAGGAGAATGTGTATGGAATCGGTTTTTAGCAAAGAAGTTGAAATACCTGAAAGAAGTTCCTTAAAAGAGGATTTGAGGGTGGAGGCTGCGGTAATCGGCGGCGGAATGGCGGGAATCCTTACGGCTTATGCCCTAAAATGCCAGGGCAAGGAGGTTGTAGTGCTAGAGGCCGACCGGATTGCAAGCGGACAGACTAAGAACACCACGGCAAAGCTTACGGCTCAGCACGGTTTGATTTATGATAAGCTCATAAAGCATTACGGGAAAGAGAGAGCTTCTGTTTATGCAAGGGCAAATAAGATTGCCATCGATGCCTTTGAGTGGCTGGTTCAGGAAAAGAAAATAGAATGTGGATTTAAAAGAGTGCCGGCCTTCCTCTATTCCGTGGAAGATGAGAAAAAATTGAGAAAAGAGGCCATAGCGGCGCATTATTTGGGGATTCCGGCCTATTTTACAAAGGAGACGGATCTGCCTTTTCCTATAAAAGGGGCAGTCTGTTTCGAAAACCAGGCCCAGTTCCATCCCCTGTTATTTATCAAGGAAATTGCAAAAGAACTGAAGATTTATGAAAAGACGAAGGTACTTTCCATAAAAGGACATGAAATAAAGACCGAAGAAGCGACGGTATGGGCAGAGCACATTGTATTTGCAACCCATTATCCCGTTACCAACATTCCCGGTTTTTATTTTTTGCGCCAGCATCAGGAAAGAAGCTATGTTCTGGCGGTAAAGGGAGTAGAAAAGCCCGAGGGCATTTATTACAGTGCGGATAAAAAAGGACTTTCCATCCGCAGTACCGGGGAGTATGTTCTTTTGGGCGGATGCGCCCATCGGACGGGAAAGGATAAAAGGGGCGGAAAATATGCAGAACTTCGGAATATAGCGGGGAAATATTTTCCGGGCTTTCAGGAAACGGCCCATTGGTCGGCACAGGACTGCATACCCCATGACGGACTTCCTTTTATAGGCAGATATTCCCTTTTCAGACCTTACTGGTATGTCGCCACAGGATTCAGGAAATGGGGAATGACCTTTTCCATGCTGTCGGCATTTATTATCTGCGACCGGATCTGCGGACGGGAAAATCCCTATGGGAAGCTTTTTTCGCCATGGAGGCTTCATATCCTTGCAGGTGCAAAAGACTTTCTTAAGGATGTGGGAGAGAGCATAGCGGGACTGGTAAAAGGCGCTTTTCATCTGCCTTATAAAGAATTGGAAAAGCTTCAAAAGGGGCATGGCGGAATTGTGAGAATCGGATTAAAAAGATTTGCCTGCTATAAAGACGAACAGGGAAAGGTTTATAAAATATCTGCCAGATGTCCTCATATGGGCTGTGAGCTAGAGTGGAATCCCGATGAATTGAGCTGGGACTGCCCCTGTCATGGTTCGCGTTATGATCATAGGGGAAATCTGCTTGATTGTCCTGCACAGAAAGAGAAAAGGGTTTCAGAGGAATGAATTTGTGCTAAACTGAAATGGAAAAAAGGCTCGGGAATGAGACGAAATGAAAAGCAAAGGAATTGCGCTTTGAAGATGAGAAAGAACCGAAACAAAGCAGACGGATGAAAAAAGACGGGGACATCATGGAAAAAACAGAAGCGGAAACGGCATGGAAAATCGGAGCAGATGACATAAATACGGACAGGCCGGTGCGGAAACAGGCTGTGAGAAAGAAGTGGCCTTCAAGCTTTTAGCTGGCAAATAATGATGATTTCTTTTAAAAGGCTATTTTTTGCCCACGAAAATCTGTCTGCTGCCAAGAAAAAATGATTTAAGTGGCAGCAAACAGACTGAAGAGTAGGCGGAATATTATTAGAAAAACTTATCCTTCATGCCCAGTAAGAATATTAACAAAATAATAAGGGGCAGGATATATGCCATATAAAAACGGAGCCATTCCGGCATTTTAAAGCCTTTTCCCGTATTGGCCTCTTCTATGAAATTTTTCCATCCCCATCCATAGCGGGAGACGCAGAACAGAAGATAAATGAGAGAGCCGATGGGAAGAGCGATGTTGCTTACCAGAAAGTCCTCTAAATCCATGATGGTAGAGCCGTCTCCAAAGGGCTGTACGCCGGATAGGAGGTTAAAGCCCAGGGCACAGGGCAGAGAAAGCAGTATCATCAAAAATATATTGATGAAAGAAGCTTTTTTTCTGCTGCAGCCCGTTAAATCCATACTGCAGGAAATAATGTTTTCAAAAACGGCGATTACGGTAGAAAATGCCGCAAATGCCATAAAGATAAAGAAAAGACTGCCCCAGAGCCTGCCGCCCGTCATATGGTTGAAGATGTTGGGCAGGGTAATAAAAATCAGGTTTGGACCGCTATCTGCGTTCACACCGAAGGAGTAGCAGGCCGGGAAAATGATCAGACCGGAAAAGAGAGCTACAAAAGTGTCAAGGACGGCAACCCGCATGGATTCACCGAAAAGCGTGTGTTCTTTACCGATATAGCTTCCGAAAATAGCGATAGCTCCGATTCCCAGGCTTAAAGTGAAGAAAGCCTGATTCATGGCAGCAACGATGGTTGTACCGATACCGATATCCGCCATCCGTTTAAAATCCGGCAGAAGGTAAAATTTCAAGCCTTCCACGCCGCCTTTTAAGGTCATGCTGTTAACGGCAAGAATCACAATTAATGCTAAGAGTGCAATCATCATAATTTTTGTGATTTTTTCCACACCTTTCTGTACTCCAAAAGAGCAGATGGAAAATCCTGCGACAACTACAATTACCATCCAGAGCACCATGGTAGCGGGCTGGGAAAGCATCTCGGGAAACTTTTCCGTGACGAGAGACACATCAGCGCCTGAGAAAGCTCCTGTTGCAGTAAGATAAAAATAATGCAGCATCCATCCGGTAACGGTGGTATAAAACATCATCAGAAGATAATTTCCGGCCATTGCCATGAAGCCCTGCAAATGCCATTTCTGCCCAGGCTTTTCCAGAACCTTGCAGGCAAGAAGGGGACTTTTTCTGCTGGCGCGACCTATTGCAAATTCCATAGTCATCATGGGAACTCCCATTATGATTAAAAAGAATAAATAGACCAATACAAATGCACCGCCGCCATATAAGCCGGTAATATAAGGGAACTTCCATACGTTTCCGATTCCGATGGCGCAGCCGGCGGATAATAAAATGAATCCTAATCGTGAACTTAATTTTTCGCGTTTTTCCATGTTGAATATTTCTCCTTATGCGTATTTCAATAGTACTATAGCATATTTTGCCGTTTATGAGTAGTTAAAGATTAAAAGAAAATATTGCAACGTTGAAGAGGCATATGTGAGAGTCGGTCTGTTTGAAGTGTGGAAATAAAAATATACATAAGAAAATATAGAAAAACAGATGAAATTTGGCTGAAGGTATTGACTGTGCCCTTAATGGATAGTTTATAAAGATAGAAAATGTAGCGTATGAAAGGTTAAACATATTGTTGCGACGCACTTTTAAGGAGGAATCAGGATATATGAAGGAAGAAAAGAAATTTGTGATTTATATGGTTATGGCTTTTGTGCCGGCATGGATTTTACAGTTTGTGGGCATTATCAATGCATTTAGCGGACGGGCGATTGTTTATCAGGGAGCGATGGCTGTTTCCATGTATGTGCCTTTATTGGCAGTGCTCGTTGCAAATAAAGGGATAAAGAAGGCAAAGACAGAGATTGAATGGGGATGTCACTGGAAGGAAAACTGGAAAAGATTTCCGATTGCGTGGTTTTTGCCTGCCATAGCGACAATTCTGGGAGCGGTCCTCTATTTTTTGGTATTGCCTGAAAAGCTTGATATGAATTGCGGCGCCTTAACACAGACTATGGAGGCCGCCGGCGTCATGGTGGATGCAGAAGGGAAAGTCCAGGGGATTCCTCTTGGCATGTTGGGAATCATACAGCTGATTTCTGCAGTTACTTATGGTCCCCTGGTTAATACCTTTGTAGCTGTTGGAGAAGAGGCGGGCTGGAGAGGATATATGACGCCTGTACTGTCAAAGTGGATGGGAAAGAGGGGCGCATTGATTTTATCGGGAATAATCTGGGGAATATGGCATGCACCGGTCATTGTTTTTGCAGGCTATGAATACGGACGGGACTATGCGGGCGAGCCTGTTTTGGGGGTTCTGATGATGTGCGGCTTTACAACTGCTTTGGGAATCATACTCAGCTATTTTTACGAAAAATCCCAAAGCATCTGGATACCGTCCCTTATGCACGGGGCTATCAACGCGGTGGCGGGTCTTCCGCTTCTTTATATGAAGGAAATGCCGCAGCACTATTTATTGGGACCTACGCCGGCGGGATTGATTGGCGGAATACCATTGTTTGTACTGGGGATTGTTTTGTTTATCAGAATGTGTAAGGAAGAAAAAATGAAAGAGAAGGTATGAGGAAGAGGGAGGGGAAATCAATTTGACACAACGCGGCCCTGTATTTATAATAAAAATGTGATAATCCTTACAAAATTATTAATAATTATGTGAGGAAAATGGCGTGGAACGTATTATTTTACAAAAACTGGTAGAATGGAAAAACTCTCCCTATAGAAAACCGTTGATTTTAAAGGGTGTGCGTCAGGTAGGAAAGACTTGCAAAGCATCCTCAGACAAATAAATTCCCTAAGATATCCATGATATGGAAATCTATTCCTTCACAGCTGGCACGAGAAAATAAGAAGTTTTTATACAAAGCCGTAAAAGAAGGAGCGCTTACGGAAAATTATGTATTGCAGTCTCTGATTCCTCAGTTTGAAGCTGTTCCCCGCTATTGGACACAGAGTAATTCTCCTTATGAAGTGGATTTTTTGATTCAGCATGAAAATGATATTATACCGGTTGAAGTAAAGTCGGATACTAATGTTACCAGCAGAAGCCTGAAAAAGTATAAAGAGCTGTTTGGGGACAAGATGAAATTACGTGTCAGATTTTCTTTGGAAAATTTAAAACTGGATGATGATTTGCTGAATATTCCGTTGTTTATGGCAGATCATGCCGGAAGGCTGATAGAGATTGCCCTGGGGAAAAATAAGGATGGATGAAAACGGCGGTATTATTTTGGATGCTATCTAATAAAATAACTAAAAATGAAAAGAGGCTGGATTTTTTATTTGATCCCAGTCTCTTTTATTATGTTTATATAAATTAATTGGATGATTAGGAGTTTGTAGAATTAAGTTACAAGTGTACGAATTTTTTTTAATGCAACAAGGTATTCAATAACTATGTCCAGTTCTTCGATAGTTAACAACTCGGCTATATTAATAATTGTCTGATAAGAGTAAGTTTCATCTTTACCCATGAGCAAATAATCAGCTGAAATTTCAAAAAAATTACATATCTTACAAACTGTCTCTTGTGATAACCCCTTTTTTCCATTTTCTATTTCTGATAAAAAATTGACAGAAATATTTAATGACTCAGCTAATTGAGCCTGTGTTAAATTGTGATCAGTCCGCGCTTTTTTAATACGCTGACCAATTTCGTACCTAAAATTTTTTTCGTTCAAACTGCTACCTCTTTCGTATTTGGTAATAAATCATTTAATTAAATAATAAGTTTATTGTGTCAAATAAAGAACAAACCGTAAGCTGAATGAAATTCGCTAAAAGAGAAAAATATATTGCAAAATTACAACTAAAGTTGTATAATTCTGTCAAATGTAAAATAGAAGCAAGTATGTTTTAAAAAGAAATTTGTTTTTTAGTAAATATTATGGCGAAAAAAATAAATTTAATACAAATTCAAATAATCAATTTCGTAATTAGAGTGGTTAAAATTTGAAAATCAGGAAGAGGAGAGAGAGCATGAGTATAGCAGGTATTCCATATATAGTATCAAAAAGTGAATTGCTGCTATATGGTGGAATTACGGTTATGTCAGTGACCATTATTTTAGCCATCATTAGTATTGTTACATTTATTCTTACCGGGTGGAAGATAAAGAACAGACTTGAAAAAGATTATGGAGAAATAGAAAAATATAAGTGAAAAATACGGAGCAAGAAGGTACATGACCCAGATAATCGCGGGATTATATGAAATACAAAATCAAATAGGCGCCGGTGGCGGCGGAATTGTATATTTGGGACGTCACATACGTTTGGATAAACAAGTTGTATTAAAAGCAGATAAAAGAAAACTGAGTACAGATACAGAAACACTTCGCCGGGAAGTGGATATGCTTAAAAACCTGACACATACCTATATTCCACAAGTATATGACTTTGTGCAAGAAGGAGATACAGTCTATACGGTTATGGACTATATAGAAGGAGAAAGTTTAGACAAGCTTCTTGGAAGAGGTCAGAAAATAACACAGCCTCAAATTATAAAATGGGCATGTCAGTTATTGGCAGCACTTAAGTACCTTCACAGTCGCCCGCCTCATGGAATCCTTCACGGAGATATTAAACCGGCAAACATTATGCTGCGCCCTGGTGGCGATATCTGTTTGATTGATTACAATATTGCACTGGCCTTAGGGGAAGATGGAGCCGTAAAAGTCGGCTTTAGTAAAGGATATGCCTCTCCCGAACATTATGGAGCGGATTATGTAATTCGAAATAGGCCGGCGGCCGTTTTTCATAAAACTTTACAATTGGGAGATACAACAGAACGGATAGATATTAACGAAAGGCAAAGATATTTCAAAGGTAATGGCACTACAAAAAGTTCTAAAGGAATTCTTTTGGATGCCAGATCTGATATTTATAGTTTGGGAGCTACCTTGTATCATTTAATCTCGGGGAAGAAACCGGCACAGGACGCCAGAGAAGTTGTACCGTTGGGAGAGGATATATGTAGTTCTGGGGTTTCGATCATTCTGCAAAAGGCTATGGCGCCACAGCCTGAAAAACGATACAAATCTGCAGAAGAGATGCTGGCAGCATTTCTGAGGTTATATAAAACTGATAAAAGAACTATCCGCCATAAAAGACGAATGATTTTAACAGGAATTTTGCTGAGCGTATTATTTCTGGCAGGCGGAGCATCTACATTTATTGGATTAAATCAATTAAAACAGCGTGAAAAAGCGCTTGTACTGACTGAGTATTCTGCAAATGCCTTAGCAGATGGAGATGTGGCGGGAGCGCTTGAATATGCTTTACAAGCAATCCCTTCGGGAAATAGTATGCTGGAGGCCCCTGTTACCGCACAGGCACAAAAGGCATTGACGGATGCCTTGGGAATTTATGATATGTCGGAAGGTTTAAAGCTTTTGGATTCTGTACAATTACCATCTGCACCTTTTACAATTACAGTTTCGCCAAAAGGAACCCGTTTTGCGGCAGTTTATGCATATGAGACCGCAATTTACGATATGGATACAAGACAGCTGCTTGTTAAATTGCCTATTCAAAAATCAGCTTTATCAGATGTAATATTCATAAATGAAAACAAGATTGTTTATGCAGGCAGCGATGGAGTGACGGCATATGACATAGAAAAGGAACAGGTTCTTTGGAAGGGGGAAACTGCTACAACATTAGTGACTTCTAACGATGGAACCACTTTAGCGGCACTTAATAAAAATGCAGACGGTGTCACAGTATATCGTATTGATGACGGAACAAGGTTAATAGAGCGTTCTTTTGAAGGATTGCATTTATCTGTACCCTTTAATGATATTTATGCAGATCCGGATAATAGTATTTTTGCTTTAAATGAAAATGGTACACGGCTTGCCGTAAGCTTTTCCAACGGCGGGCTTTACATATTAAATCTGGAAGATGCGGATGAAGATTTAATTGTATATGACGAGTCGGAATATCTACGTTTTGACGGGGCGTTTAAAGACCGATACTTTGCTTACATTGCCAATAAAAGCGATAAATCTGTATTCGGTATTATTGATACGGATGAGGCTGTGTCATTTGGAGAATTTGAATCGGATGATAATTTCCTGCTTAACAATGATAACGGGGAAATTAATATTGCCAGAGGAAATCTTCTGGTCAGTTATAAGCCGGAAACATTAGAGGAAAAGGAATTGGCATATACAGATTCCAATACCATAACGGGAATATCGGTAAAGAATGGTTATACACTGGTTACCACAGATAATAATGGTTTTTCATTTTATGATGAAGGGGCACATAGAATTTCCGAATCAGAAAGTACTGCACATTATGATTTTGTCTGTTTAACAGATGATTATGCGCTTCTTGCCAGGAGAGATGACCCGGTTATCCGCATACTTGAAGTGGTAAGGCATAATGAGGAGCGAGTGCTGTCCTATGATGCAGGATATGCGCATGATGAAGCGAGGTTGAGCCATGATAGAAAAACAGCAATGCTTTTCAGTTATCAGGGGTATCGTATTTATGGGTTGGATGGAAAGGTTGTTGCAGAGGGAGAATTTCCTGATGCAGAGCAGATATATGACCAACAGTTTAGAAAAGATGAAGTGGGTTCCTATCTGGAAGTAATCTGGTATGACGGCACGGTGCGTTGCTATGATGCGGCGACCGGAAAAATGATTTCAGAAACAGCGGGAGAAAAACCGTCAAAAGATTTATATGAAGAGTTTTATACGGAAAAGTATAGAATCGAATCAACACTCCATGAGGCTCCGAGAGTATATGATGTTCAATCAGGTAAGTTAGTGGCGGTATTGGAAGAAAATGCAGGCCTTACCTATATTACGGAAGCAGGAGAGTATGTGATTGCAGAATACATTAATACAGAGGGAAAACGGTATGGTGCTTTGTTAAATAACAATTATGAGGTACTGGCATATTTTCCTGATATGTGCGATTACGCAGACGGCAAAGTGGTTTTTGATACAGGGGCGGGAAATCTTGTAGAAAGTCCGGTGTATTCTTTAGATGAATTAATAGAGATGGCAGAATAAAACTTCATTTTATAAAAGCAAAATTCTAATGAGAGGAGAGAAAGAACATGAAGTCTATGAAATGCAGAATAATTGCAATGTTGATGGTTACCGTGATGGTCTTGTCACAGGTATCTGTCTCGGTAGCGGCTGCTACGGTTGAAGATGGGACAGGCATTGTAAGGAAAACGATGGGTACTGTTTCCGGAACAGAAATCACATCAGATGATGCTGTAGAGGAAATGGAATCTGAGGAAAGCGAAAAGGGAGATATTGTTTCGGTCAATACAGGCATGGGAAACTATGATGTCTGCGAAAATCCGGAAGAAGGAGAAGAGGGATTTGAAGCGGATGGAAGCTATACGATTCAGATTCCGGAAAAAAATCCCTTTTTCCCTTATGAGGTGCAGTTTACTCATAATGGAGCAGTGACTACGGAATGGTTTATGACCCCGGATTCCGGTATAGAGGTTGGCGGACATGTTTTTAAAGTCAATGCGGATTTTGACGGCAGCGAAATAACACAGATGAGCCTGAATGTAGCGGGGCAGGAGGTTGTGATTTATCCGGAAAGAAAGAAGTTTGAGGATAATGTGCTGGAGGAGGAATCGTTGTTGCCGCTGCCGACAGATTCTTTTACGGTGGATTTATCGAAATTTACACCGGTGGAGTTGACTAATGTTTCTATGGCTTCGGTATTTGCTGGGCAAGTGGTATTATCGGATACGGATAAGATTTCGTGGACGTATTTAAGCGGGGAGTATACAGTAAGTTCATCTGGAGATGGCATTAATTTAAGCTACGGTATCCCTTCTTCATCTGCAAGCTGGACGATGATATTAGGTAATGACCAATTAAATGGAAATAATGTTAAATACTATGTAACGGTAAAACATACTAACGGTCGAGAATGGCTTGTTCCAACTGTATATACACAGGACACAAATGGAAACAGAACACTGGTTAATATTGACTCGTACTATTACAGTGTTAGTCGTTCAGGATATGGATTTAACTCTACACAGGGCACAGAGTATATCACAGTTCCAACGCATACATTTAATGAAAACACAGATATTTATTATGGCTTTGATATTAATGAAGTGGTAGTGGCCAATAAGCAATACGACCATATAAAAATTTATGAAGGACGCTTTAATTCTGCTCAGGAGGCAATGGCAGGTACAGATATTACAAGCCAAATTCTTAATGTGAATATGAGTCAAAAGGATGCAGGGTATTTGTACCAGGGAGGTTATCCTGAATTTACAGCTGTAACATTTGATACTGGGGGAAATCCAACGGGATGCCAGTATTTCAGAACCGAAATATCCTCGCCAGGCAACTATTATAATGGAATATCCGTTGGCGGTTTATATACAGCTTCAGGCAGGGGGGTTTTTGGAAGCGGCGGATATTCTGGTGATTACTATGTTTATAAGCTGTATAAGGATAATCCGGCAAATGGTACATATTATCTTAGAATGTATTATTACCAGAATGGTACTTCATTGGAAGACCCTTTGGGCAAGATAACGGCAGCTTATGTCGGAACTTATTCTTCTGTAGCAGAGGCACAGGCGGCAGGAGCGCAGGATATTAAAGCTGATTTGTTTGGTAAGAGCGGATATCCTTCTGATTATAGTCAAGGTGTTCGATTTACAGTGTTTGCAGGGGAAGAGATTTCTTATTATGCCGTTCGGACTGAGGAAGGATATAAGAGCGCCGCTACAGGTGTTAGCTTTACCGGACTAAAAGATAGGAATGGGAATCATATAGAAAGCTATATCGTGCCTTATGATGAAGATTCCTATGGAGAAAGTAATTATCGTGCGCTTTTGGTTAAACCAGAGGAAGATGTAACTTATTTAGCACCAGAATTTTCTGCTAGTGAGGGAATTAATTTATATGCTTCCGGCAGTAACAATCCGGAGATAAGCGGTAAGAGCTATCATGATTTTTCGGGAGGTCCAATTCAATACACTGTATCAGCGGAAAACGGAATTAATGCCGCAAATATCTGGTTAAGTGTGATTAAAGCCATAAATGGCAGAGGACAGTTATATATTAGCAGTACAGCAGATAAAGATGCAGAAACCAGAATTGAAAATGGAATTATTTATTCGAAAAGAGAAATTTTTTTGAACAGCCTTAGCAGTTATCATGATATTTTTGTTATGAATACCGGAACAGAGGCTTTCCCCGCCATGTCGGTAGAACTTGAATCAGATGTCCTGCGCCTGGACGAATACTGGGATTTTAAAGGACAGCATGAACTGGCAGGTGTGGATATTGATAATTTAGGAGGAACAGGAAATAGAAACAATATCGCCAAATTACGTCTTCGTGTAAAAGACGGTGTTGATTCCGGCGCTGAAATATCGGGTACTTTGACAATTAAGTCTAATGGTGTTACGTTGGCAGTTCTGACTTTAACAGGTATGGCAGGAAATCCCCAAATCACAACGGCGGAAATTCCGGCGGCAGTTAAATATGTCCCTTATGGAACTATGATTCAGAACAGTAATAAATACAGCAATAATGTAATAACTTATGAAATGACTTATGGTGTATTGCCTGAAGGAATGGAGTTAAGACCAAATGGCGAGCTTTATGGCGTTCCTAAAGAGACAGGAGAATTTGAATTTGGTGTTCGTATAACGGGAAGTATTAACGGCTTTACCAGTGATTCAAGTGATTTTACTCTCATCGTCAATGACAACACCGACCCCAACGTAGACGGTGCCACAGATGAAGGCTATACCGTTTTACAGCGTATACCAAACCTTACCATGGACGACCCTAACAGTTATACCTTTGTTTCAGAAGGTGTATATGGAGAATATAAGGCGGTATATCTGGACGGCGAAAAGTTGGTAGAAGGCGTGGACTATACATCGGAATCAGGCAGTACAAGAATTACGCTGCGCAGTCAGACGCTGGTAAGTTCCAATACGGAGGGAGCGCATACCATTGGTGTGGAATTCCGTTCCTCATCAGATGATTCCTTAAAACGTGCAGCGCAAAACTACCGCATTATTCCCGGCAGCATCAATGACAGAGTCGGCGGGGGAGCGGCAGGTAGCAGTTCCAGTATTAATATGGCTCCTATCAGGTATACGGTAAAATCGGGAGACACCCTTTGGAAAATTGCAAGACAGTTCTACGGAAACGGAGCAATGTGGACAAAGATTTATGCGGATAATAAAACCACAATTAAAAATCCCAATAGAATTTACGTTGGACAGGTTCTTTTAATATATCCTTCTATAGGAGACGGAACGTATATTACGGAAAGCGGTGCAAAGACCTATAGAGTAAAGCGTGGTGATACTTTGTGGAGCATTGCGGAAGAAATGTACGGAAAGGGAAAACGCTGGAAAAAGATTTATGAAGCGAATAAAGGCACGCTTTCTGACCCCAATAAATTATATGCGGGACAGATATTGATTATTCCGAATTAGGAAATAAAAAACTCCGATGGGGGAACTAAAATGCTGGTTACATTGATTTGTGAAGATAAAATATATGGAATATTACTGCCGGAAAAAGCCAGAGGACAATATTGGATTGAAGATAAGAACAGGGAAGTAACCGACAAAAAGCGGAAACTTCTGGGAATTGAGGAAAAAGGCGGAGTCTGGAAAATTGTCAGCGGCAGAAAGTATTGTTTATATGAAATGGATCAGAAAACTCCCCTATCGGAGTTGATGCTGGAAGAAGGCGAATTACATTTTGTCAGATTCCTGGACGGACGTAAAGGATATATTTTTACGGAATCCTATACAACCGATTGCTGTACTTTTCAAAAATATCAGGTCAAAACCAATACGGCAATTAATATCGGGCAGGATAGATCAAATCAGATTGTTTTTGATAATCCCTTTGTATCAGGACGTCATGCGCAGCTTTCACTTTCGGGAAATACATGGACAATATTAGATAATTGTAGTAAAAACGGTGTTTATATTAATGAACGGAGATTACAGAAAAGTATTGATTTAAGCCCCGGAGATGTTATCTATATTATGGGGATGAAGATTGTTACAGGCGACCATTTTATTGCAGTGAATAATCCGGGCGGACAGGTTGTTGTTGATGAACAGACCTTGTCTCCGTATAAAGCCGAGGAAGAGAAAGTTTTTGAGGAACCTGAGGAAACAGAGGGAAAATATTATTACCGTTCGCCACAGTTTTCAAGAGATATCAAGCCTTTGAAATTGAAAATTGATGCGCCTACAAATAAAGAAAACGCAGATGATACGCCGATGATTCTGACATTAGCGCCATCCCTTGTTATGGGAGTTGCATCCTTTTCAACCGGAATCCTGACAATGGTAAATGCAAGGAATAACGGAGGAAGTATCTTGTCCTCGCTTCCGACAATGTTGATGTCGGTTTCTATGTTGATTGGTATGGTGCTGTTTCCTTTTATTATTAAAAGACGGGATAAAAAGAAAAGAATTGAAAAAGAAACAGAGCGTAGGGAAAAATATTTAAAATATTTAACCAATATCCGTGCGGAAATTTATAAAGCGGCAAAAAACCAGAAGGAAATTCTCCTGGAAAAATTCCCCATGATTATAGAGCAGTACCGAAAAAATAACTTCTATGACATTTTGTTTTGGAGCAGAGTAATCGGAAGAGATGATTTTCTGACCCTGCGTCTGGGTATGGGAAATGTACCGATGTTTGCCGAACTTTCTTTTCCGGAGCAGAGATTTGGCATTGACGATGATAAGATGCGCACAGAGGTAAACCGGTTTAGTGAAGAGAAGAAGATACTGGAAGATGTTCCTGTTACTTATTCATTATTGGAGCATAGGGTTTCGGGTGTTGTGGGAAACGGAATCATTGTTAACGGGATTTTACATAACCTTATTATGCAGATAGCGGCGCTTCACAGCTATGATGAAGTGAAAATTATCTTTATTTGTGATGAACGGGATTTTCCTAAATACAGCTATGTGAGATGGATGCAGCATATTTGGGATAATGACTTTAGAGTCCGGTATCTGGCAACCACTCCGGAAGAGGTAAGGGATTTATCTGTCCAATTTACCAAAATAATAGAGAACTACAAAGGAAAAGAGACTCCGTGTCCTCATTATGTGATTATATCAACAAGTAAAGTCTTATCAGATAGCAGTGCCTTTCTGTCAGAAATGTTAAAGCAGGAGAACTTGAAGGGCTTCAGCTATATGGCGGTATATGATGAATTAAAAAATCTGCCCAAAGAATGCAGTGCAGTCATACAGGTAAATGAAAGTCAGGGCACATTTTATAATTACAGACCGGCATGTAAAGAGCAGATTAATTTCGTACCGGATAAAGTAGCAATGAACGTTGCAAAAAACTGCATTATGGAAATTGCAGAATATCGTTTGGATTTACAGAGTGGGAAATATGCCCTGCCCGGAATGCTGACTTTCTTGGATATGTTTCAGGTTGGGAAGTATGAGCATTTGAATATCGGCGGCAGGTGGAAGGAAAGTAATCCGGTATTATCGCTGCAAACCCCTATAGGTATCAATACGGACGGCAGGATTTTTTATTTGGATATACATGAAAAGGAGCATGGTCCTCACGGATTGATTGCGGGAATGACAGGTTCAGGAAAATCTGAATTCATCATTACTTATATTTTGTCCCTGACAGTTAATTACAGTCCTGACGATATTGCTTTTATTTTAATTGATTATAAAGGTGGAGGGCTTGTAGGAGCTTTTGATAACGAACAATACAGACTGCCTCATCTTGCAGGAACCATTACGAATCTGGACGGCGCATCCATTAATCGCTCTCTGCTATCGATTCAAAGTGAATTGCGAAGGAGGCAGGCGGCTTTTAATGAGGCAAGGAGCCTTTCTAATGAAGGGACAATGGATATTTACAAATATCAGAAATTATATCGAAACGGTATTGTTACAAAACCGATACCTCATCTATTGATTATTTCTGATGAATTTGCGGAATTGAAGAGCCAGCAGCCGGAATTTATGGCGCAGTTGATCAGTACAGCCAGGATTGGAAGAAGCCTTGGGGTGCATTTGATTCTGGCAACACAGAAACCAAGCGGAGTAGTCAGTGAGCAGATTTGGGCTAATTCCAAGTTTAAAATATGCTTAAGGGTACAGGACCGGGCTGACAGTATGGATATGCTGAAAAGACCGGATGCGGCGGAGCTCATCGAAAGCGGACGTTTCTTTTTACAGGTTGGTTATAACGAATTGTTTGAACTGGGACAGTCGGCATGGTGTGGTGCGCCTTATGTTCCGTCAGAGCAGATGGAAAATGAAAGTGATACATGGGTACAGCTTATTGACCATCAAGGCAAGATTATTGAGGAAGTGCGTCCGCAGAAGGAAGTGAAAAATACGGAACAGGCAAGGAAGCAAATTGTTGAAGTGGCAGGTTATATTGCACAGATTGCCAAAGAAGAAGGCCTTTCGGCAGAACCTTTATGGCTGCCTGAAATACCGGCCGTTATTACCCTGAAGGAATTGGAAGAAAAGTATCAATATCAGACAAACCATAACTTAAATCCAATTATAGGAGAAGTGGATGACCCGTTCAATCAGGAACAAAGGCTGCTTACCATGCCCATATCTGAAAAAGGAAATGCAGCTATCTATGGGGCGGCGGGCAGCGGAAAGGATAATTTATTGATAACGGTGCTGTATTCATTATACATGCATCATAACAGTAAAGAGATCAATACTTATATTTTGGATTTTGGCGCAGAGTCCTTGAGAATGTTTGAAGCAGCGCCTCAGACTGGGGATTTTATGGTATCCGGCGAAGAAGAAAAGGTAAATAATTTATTCCGATTTCTCAATAAAGAAATAGCGAATAGGAAAAAGCTCTTTGCGGAATATGGCGGAGAATTTATCTCATATAAGAAAATCGGAAAAAATGAAGTGCCAAATATCATAATTATCATTAATGATTATATTGGTTTTTCAGAGCAGTTTGAGGAGATTAATGACAGACTTCCGTCTCTGACAAGAGATTGTAACAAATATGGAATTTTCTTTATTGTCAGTTGTACATCGTCCATGGGAATCCGCTATAAGCTTCAGCAGAATTTTACGCAGACATTTGTTTTGCAGTTAAATGATAAAGCAGATTATGTCAGTCTGCTGGGCAATACGGGAGGTGTATTTCCGTCTAAGATTTATGGCAGAGGTATATACAGGGAAAAAGAGGTTTATGAATTCCAAAGCGCTCATGTTACAGAAGAGACGGAGCATATTGCAGATGCAGTAAGAGCATTTTGCAGACAGCTGAGAGAAAAAGAAACAGAGCCTTTTGCAAGACCTATTGCAGTTATGCCGAAAACAGTCAGTCCGGAATACTTCTCTACAGATAAAATATGCTTCCAAAATGTGCCTATTGGTGTGCGGGAAAAGGATATAGAGAATGTATCTATAAATATGGAAAAAGGAAATGTAATGCATGTGCTGGCAATGGACAGGCAGGATACGGTTCCTTTTGCGGGTGCGCTTTGTGAACTGCTGCAGAAATGCATAGACTGTGAGATTTATGTTATGGATCCAGGAAATCAACTGCATGCGGAAAAAATGGATTCAGACCATTATATAGTGGACAAACTGGAGAAAAGTATTATTAAGTTGTTTGGTATGACGGTTGAAAGACATAACGAGTATAAGCGCACAAATGGGAACCCCGTTAATATTGATATGCACCCTGTTATTGTATTAGTCATGGGGCTGAATCAGGTAAAGAAAGCGGTCTCTGAAGATGCAGTGGATAAGCTTAAACTGATTTTAGAAAAGACCAGCGGGAAATATCAGCAATTTTATTGGATTATGGATGATTACTCTTCGGCAAATGAGTATTGTACAGAAGAATGGTGCAAGGGAGAAGGATTGTGGATTGGCAGTGGGATCACAGATCAGATTCGGCTGAAGGTAACAATGAGAGGCAGAGATCTGGTAAGGCCACTGGATTTTACAAGAGGTTATCTTGTAAAGAAAGGAAAGGCGGAGGGAATGAAGTTGTTGACAACAATGCAGGAAGAGGAGGCGGAAGATGAATAAAGTTATGATCCAGCTCACAATTCCGGTTACGGGAAACAGTTATGACATTCTTTTGCCAAAGGTTCTTTCCGTAGCACAGGCAACCCGCCTGATTGCCTCTTTTTTTTACGGGATGATGGGCGGCGCTTATATGCCTAATGAAACAGCGGTGATTTGCGATATGGAGAGCGGTAAAATCTATGATATTAATGTTTCTGTGGACATGCTTCATTTGAAGAACGGTTCACGGTTGATGTTAATATAAAATATTCAGAGGAAAAGGAGAGATAAAAATGAATAGTATTAAGGTAACACCAGATGACTTGAGAACAGGAGCCAGAAATGTAGACACTGAGGCATCACAGTATCACGATTTGTATACAAATTTGCTGGACGATGTGCAGACTATGACTTCATCAGACTGGACGGGAGAGGATGCAACTGCCTTTTATAATCAGGTGGAGGGATTCAGAAGCGACTTTGACAAGATGAAGGAATTAATGAATGACTATGCAAACTTTTTGCGGATTGCAGCAGACAATTATCAGAACACACAGGAAGAAGTAAAGAGACAGGCACAAAGTCTGGCAAACTAAGGAGGGAAAGAAAATGGCAGGAAGAATTTATATAAATCATGGAGCCTTTGCAGGATGGGCAGGCAAGGTTGATACCGCAAACACAAACCTTTTGGATGAACTTCATAAGATCCAGAACCTGATAAAAAGCCTTGAAGGCGAATGGGAAAGCGACAGCTGTGTAACCATCAGGGAAAAAATTCAGGGAATGGAGCCCAGATTTCAGCAGTACTATGAAATTGTAGATAATTATGCCAAATTTATCCGCAATACGGCTCAGACCTATCAGGCGACTGAAGCAAGTAATAATGCGAATGCAAATCAGTTTATTTAAGGATTGTGGGAGATAAGGAATGAAGAGACGACTGACTTCAATCCTATCCTTTCTGTTAATCATGTCCTTTTTGTTACAGGGATGTGCCAGTGCTGCCGGAGATGGAAAAAACTCCGGCAGTCTGACTAAGGCGGAATGGATAGGGCTTTTAGGCGATAAATTCGGTTATACAGATTATGAGAATGGCGACGACTTTTTTGAGGACGTAAAACCCGAAGATGCTTATTACAAGGAAATTCAGGCATGCGCAGAGTGGGAAATATTGCCGGAAGAAGGAAAGCTTGAACCGGACGAAAAAATCGACTGGCGGTATGCAATAGAAACAACTGTAAGAGCCATAGGAATTGAAAAATTAAATCAGTCAGAAAACGGTTTAACTGTTTCGGAAGAGAATTTGGTAGATTTTTTCGTGACTGAAATTGCCCAGGTTCCGGATTCATCACTGGATAAAAAAATAAGCACTGAAAATGCCATACAGATTCTTGACTATGCATATGATTATGGAACTAACTTACGGTTAGAAGAACGTTTTGATTATAGCTATAACGAGGGCGTTTCCGAAGTGGATGCGGATGCCGTTACTCTGACAGGAGACGGAGTGACCGCAAGGATTAATGACGGTTCAAGTTATAAAGAGGGAGATATCATATATGTGAAGCCTTCAGAGAATGAACCTGCTTATGCCATAAAGGTTAATTCTGTTAATGGGGATATGATAAATTATGCACTTGCTGGAATGGAAGACGTGTATGAGGAGCTCCGGATTGCAGGAACCTTTGATGCGCAGATTATCAGCGTTACACCGGCAGAAGGAATTACAATAGAGGAACCTGTTATAAATGAGGAGCCGGAAGAAAATACAACCGAAGATGCCGATGGAGAAATAACTTCTAAAGGAAATGTTTTATCAAACTATGCAATAGGCTGCATCGGCTATTCCAATGGAATGACTGATACAGGGACAGAACTGGCAAAAGTTACACCGGGGGGAGAGGATTATAAGGTATCTGCAGGAAAAGACGGGATTCGAATGAGCGCAACGCCCAGATCAGGTGTTACCGTTTCTATCGATATTACAGATATTAAGGTAACCACAGATATAGATTACGGTTTAGTTAAAGGTTTGAAAAAAGCTGATGCGCAAGTGTCCTTTACTGATAAAGTACAAGCAAAGTATTCCAGGTCGGAACATGAAGCGGCACAGTTAAATCTAGGTACTGTAAAACTTGCTATGGGACCGACCCCTATTACAGTAGATTTTTATATATTACTAAACTTCGGCGCAGACGGAGAGATATCCCTGACATATCAGTCGGCAGTAGTAGGAAGAGTAAATTATGCAAAGGGAAAAGGGCTTTCTAAAACAGTTAATGTTCAGGATCCTGCTTTTGATTTTCATGCAGAAGTGACTGTTACGGTGGAGCCGGCTATAAAGGTTGAATTAAGCTGTTTGGGTGTGGCAATTACAAATATCAAAGTTATTTCAGGAATGGTAGGCGCTGCAACTATGGACGTGGATCTGCTTGGAGATGAGCCAACATGCGTTGATTTAAAGCTATGGGTGCCGTTAAGATGGGCGGTTAATGAGGACTGGTGCTTAATTGCCGCGGCAGGCGATCTGGCAAAGGCTAATCTACGTATTAGTAATGTTGTCTGGGGAGAAGAAAACAGCCCCATACAAGAACATTTTCATTGGGAAGATTTTGTACTTGTGGAAGCGTGTACCAGAGGCAAGGAAAAGGTTGAAACCCTTGTAGAGGAAGAAGAGGGCGAATACTTTGAGTATAAGCATTTTGATTTTAAGGAAATTGTCTTTGGAATGATAAAGGTATCAAGCGCTACGATTCATCTGCAACAGGGAGAAAGCGTAAAAATCGGCGTTTTATCGGTGCCGGGAGATTTTGATATAAGCGATTTGCAGTATATGGTTGATAACATAACGATTTGTACCGTTGACAGATCAGGTGTTGTCAGGGCATTACAACCGGGAACAGCTATGGTAAGGATTTCGACGCCGGACGGAATGTTTTCCTCTCATGTTTCCATAGTGGTGGATATTCCATATAATGATACTTCGGGATTTGTACCACTGCAATAAAACAATAACAATGATAGGCATTCGGAGCTTGTCTCCGGGTGCTGATATTGTGTCAGGTGGCGGATACAGGTATGGAGATTAATATTAATGAATTAATCATACAAAAAAGAGAATTGGAGCGATATGCAGATGAACTTAGAGAAGTAAAGAGCAGGCTGGCAATTCATAAAAAGAATTTAGAAGACTTGTGGCTTTCCTATGAGGCGGAGAATATTTATGATGCAATAGATCGTATTAATATGAGACTTGAAACAGCGGCGGATGAAATGAACCATATCAGCAGGGATATGCTCAAGGCATATGATGACATATGTAAGGAGAAAATCAAAGGAAGGGATTTGGATGATTCAAATTAATGTAAGACCAAAGGAGATTTGCATCGAAAATTACAAAGTTATGGGAATGATTAAAAAAATGGAATGGGCGGAAAATGCAGTTAGAAATATTTCTTACCGGACAGAGGCAGATATAGCCGAAAGATATGGGATTGTTCTGAGAATGCGTATGGTTCAGAATGAAATCCGGCAATTAGAAAACAGGATGGATGAATTATGTCGTGTAACAGACCTTTGCATGAGACAATATAAGAAGACAGAAAATGAAATTAACAGAAATGCCAGGGCATTTGACTGATAAAATAAAGGAGCTATATCTATGAGACAGCAAAAGAAAAGAGTATATAAGGTCGTAAAACTAACAGTAAGCGTATTAATGGGATGGTGTCTGTTATTTTTTTGTATACCTATGCTTGTAAAGGCGGCGGATGAAAAAGTGGTAAGCGCAATAACGGGAGAGGATGCGGTTTACTTTTATATACAGGGGATTTCCGAAATACAGCCTGGTTCATCCATTCAAATCGGGAATGCGGTTTGTACGGAGGAAGAAGTTTCTATTGCAAAACTGTCTGAAATGACGCCACCTATGAGAACCATTATTTTATTAGACAATTCTAAGTCTATTCCCGTATCAGCCTATGAAACAATTAAAGAAATTCTTCTAAATATTACGGAAGGCGCATTGGAACGGGAAGAAATCAAAATTGGTGTTATCTCCGACCAAATCAATTATCTTTGCGATTATACAAGTGATAAAGAAGCGTTGCAACAGATTATTGTAAACGTGGAATACAATGACCAGGATACTTATTTGAGCGATGTGCTGTATGAACAGATTCTGGCGCTTAATCAGGAAAATACAGGAATCTTTACAAGGATTATTGTAGTGGCGGACGGGGCGGATGACAAAGCCATCGGCTACACCAATGAAGAAGTCAGACAGCTGATTGGCCATAATCCGTATCCTGTATATACTTTGGGAATTCCGAATAAAAACAATGAAAATCAGTTAGAAACCCTGTTTTCTTTCTCCAGAGCAGCCGGAGCGGATGGATTTTTGATGGATGGAAGTACAGAAAACACAGAAATTGTAAATGCATTGGTAAAAGACCGAAGCAATATTTGCATTCGTGTGATGCCGGATGCGGCGCTTCTGGATGGAAGCGAAAAAAGTGTTCTTTTAAAGCTACAGACGGCAGAGGGAGAGAGTTCTTTAACAACAAGCGTTAGGATGCCTTTTGGAAATGGAAGTGCTATACATCAAGAGGAGCCTGCAATTGAAGAAAGTGAAGAGGATAATGAACAAGAGGAGGAAACAGAAGAAGTATCGGTACTCCCTGTTATAAATGTGGAGGAAGAGCCGGAGGAAAGTTCTATGGGGCTGATTATTGGAATAATAATTGGAACAGTTCTATTTCTTTTGCTTGTTATCATTATAACCTTGATAATTGTAAAAAGGAAAAAAAGAGTTGTTGTTTCTGAAACTGCAGTTGCAGACAGTTGGAATATGGCAAAACGAGATGAGACAGAGCTGGTTGAGGCAGATGAAACAACGGAAATTATGGGTGTCTATGAGAATGATGATCATGCCGTAGGTCTTTGGAAAAAGAAATATGTATACATAAAATGTATGGAAGATGAAAGTATTATGTTTAAGCTTCCGGCAAAAGAAGTTATACGCATAGGAAGGCAGGACTGTGATATTAATCTGGAGGACAAAAAGGTTTCCAGGAAACATTGTGAAATAATTTTGCGTGGCAATATGCTTTATATTAAAGACTTAGACTCTGCAAACGGGACGATATATCAGGAGTTAAAGGTGTATGATGAGACACCTGTTGTAAGCGGCGGAATTGTGCAGATAGGATTATATCACTATTCTGTTGAGTTGGTTGAAGAATAGTTGACGGGTTGATTGAGAATCGGGGAAATATTTTGATTAAAAAAGTATGTGCATTGTCAGAAACGGGATTAAAACGAACTGTTAATCAGGACAGCATTTTAAGTCTTTATAGCCAAGAAGCCGGTTTATTTATTATTGCTGACGGAATGGGAGGGCATTTCAGGGGAGAGCTTGCCAGTGAATTAGTGGTCAGCAAATATACGGATTGGTGGAAGACGATTGAGCAATGCATTTGTGGCATGGAAGTGTCGGAAATTGTTGCAGAATTAGAAAACTTATTAAAAGAAGTTCATGATGAAATCAGAGCGCTTTACTGTAAACATGGGGCACAGGGGGGAACAACCTTGTGCCTGCTTTTGATATGTAAAAATTACTATGTGATCATGAATGTGGGAGACAGCAGGGTATATCTTTGTAAAACTTGGAAATTCAGACAAATGACAGTAGATGATGTATGGAAGGAAAAAGACAGGCATTATGGGAAATTAACCCAGGCAGTAGGAATGCGAAATGAAATACAGCCACATATTTATACAGGAAAACTGGATCATGCAGATAGTTTTCTATTATGCAGTGATGGCATTTACAAGTATTGCGATGAAAAAAAACTGGTTTGGGATATAAAACAAATTTGTGGAGAGAAAAGAATGGAAAAAACAGTGGAGAGGATAAAAAAGAGGGTGTATCAAAAAGGGGCAAAAGATAATTTGTCATTGATATTAATTAATGTAGGGCGTACTGATTATGTATGATAAGTGGTACAAATAAAAAATGAAAATATTTATAAATAGCTCCCGAAGAGAAAATGTGGTAAAATAAATTCATTGTAAATGAATACAGTCGTTGCAGCAGTTTATCCCAAATGTTGGAGAAGAAATTATGGGAATCATGATAATGGAAATTGTGTATTAGGGAACTGCGGTCTGACTGACGGCTTTTATTTTAAAACGAGGAAATGAAAAAGATGAAAACAGACAGAGATTTAAGAATTTTATTACAAAACATAGACCACAAAAGTTATCCGGCCTATAAGGACACAAAGGGAAGCTATGACTTTAAGGATTTCATTTTATCCATAGACCATGTACAGGGAGACCCTTTTGCAAGTCCTTCGGAGGTAAGCATTTATGTGGAAGGAAGCAAGGGGGCTTTTCCAAAAGAAAGCTATGATACAAAGGAAAAACGGATTGCTCTGGAGGATTTTCTTCTCCGCAGCTTTGGAAAACAGTTAGCCGCTTTTAACCGTGTGGCCAAGGGTAGCGGAAAAAGCGGAACAGTTGCCGTCACAAGACCCGGACAGGAAATATTAGAGCGTACTGCCTGTGTGGTGGATTCCGCCACAGGGAGCATAAAAATCAGGCTGCATGTGGGATTCCCGGCAAACGGCAGAACCATTAACAGCAGGGAGCTTATGAAGATATTATTTGACTTTTTTCCCGAATGCGTGGAAAGCACCCTGTATTACGGAAAGTATGATGCATGGAAAAAACAGAACGTAAAGTCGGTCAGCGCCTTAGCGGAGGATCAGAAGGAAATCCGCAGACAGTTAAAGGAACAAGGGCTTGTGGCTTTTGTAGCAAACGGTTCTATTCTGCCAAGAGAGAGCGGCGCTTCAGACAGACCCATGAAGGATGCAGTAGCATTTACTTCCCCCTCCTCCATGGAAGTGACAATGGACCTTCCTAACAGAGGCAAGCTTCCGGGAATGGGGATCAAGAAGGGAATCACGCTTATTGTAGGCGGTGGCTATCACGGCAAATCCACTCTGCTAAAGGCATTGGAGGCAGGAGTTTATAATCATATTGCAGGCGACGGAAGAGAGTTTGTCATAACAGATGATACTGCGGTCAAGTCCCGTGCAGAGGATGGACGGAGCATACGAAATGTAGATATTTCCATGTTTATTGGTAATCTGCCCAATGGAAAGGATACGGTTTCCTTCCATACGGAGGATGCCAGCGGAAGCACTTCCCAGGCGGCAGGTGTGGCGGAGAGTGTAGAGGCGGGCGCAAAGGTTTTGCTTATTGATGAGGACACCAGCGCAACCAACTTTATGATTCGGGATGAGTTGATGCAGAGGGTGGTATTGCGAAATCAGGAGCCGATTATTCCTTTTATAGACAGGGTCAGGGAATTATTTGAAAAGCAGGGAGTCTCCACAATACTGGTGGCAGGCAGCTCGGGTTCTTATTTTTATGTGGCGGATAAAATCGTGCAAATGGACCGTTATCATCCTGTGGATATTACGGAACGGGCGAAAAAGGAAGCGGCGGATTATAGTAGAAAGACGATAGAGTTTAATAAACGTACGGGTATGGGAAGAACGGCAGAAGAAGCCGCCGTATTTACCCATAAACGTATTCTGCTTCCCGTAAGGACCTTTCAGGAGCCGAGGATGAAAATCAAAACCATGGGTATGGACAGCATATCCGTCGACAGGGAGAGCATTGACCTGCGCCTGGTGGAGCAACTGGTGGATACGGAACAGTTGAATGCTTTAGGGCAGCTTTTAAAATATGCCCATCTACATTTTGTAGATGGAAAGAGAAGCCTTTCGGAAGTGGTGGATCTTTTGGAAAAAACCATGGATGAAAAAGGCTTGAATGTAATTACGCAAAAGCCTTTTGCAAGACCGAGGAGGCAGGAGATTTTTGCCTGCATCAACCGGTACAGGGGGCAGGCGGTTAAGTAAAAAGAAAAATAAAATTCAATTACGGATATACAGTAAATCCATAGAATATGAGGAAATAAGGTTGAAAGAAAATCCTTCAACCTTGATTTGAGGGTCTAATGAATATGCAAGTATGTTCACTCGACCCATGGAGGTAAAAATGAAATTATGTATTGCAAAAGCTCCATGCAGAGTCTTTCAGGGATAGGATTTGTATGGAGTGGAAAAAACAGGATTCCCTTATTCATAAACAGGTAATAGGATATTATCTGTAACGGGAAATGAATGAGAGGAAGTAAAACTATCCCGGGGCTTTGCATGTAACGGATACCAAAATATTTGTTATAAGGAGCAAAGTCTTATGAATAAACTAAAAAATGATCTTAAAAAGCTTAGAGGTTTTTTGATACTGTGGATCACACAGTCTTTTTCCGCTTTGGGAAGCGCCATGACAGCCTATGCGCTGGTTATCTGGTCTTATGAACGGCAGGGATCGGCCTTAAGGACGTCTCTTTTGATGGTGGCGTCCTATGCGCCCTATGTGCTCTTGTCCATTTTTGCAGGAGCAGTCAGTGATAAATGGGATAAAAAGAAGACTATGCTGGTCTGCGACAGCGGGGCGGCGGTGTGCACTCTGGTTGTTTTGGGCTTACTGGAAAGTGGAAACCTGGAAATCTGGCATCTGTATGTGGTAAATGCCGTAAACGGATTGATGAATTCCATCCAGCAGCCTGCTTCGGAGGTTGCCACGACCTGCATATTGCCTGAAGAATATTATCAGAAGGTGGGAGGAATGCGATATTTTTCAAATGCGCTGAACTCCGTTCTGACACCTATCATTGCAACTGCGGTTATGGGATTTGCAGGAATAAGATTTATCATCTGGTTTGATCTTTGTACGTTCTTTACGGCGTTTATCATACTGCTGTTTTTTCTGCACATTCCAAAGGAGAAGCTTTCGGAGAATAAAAAGGAAGAAAGCCTTTTCTCCTTAACCAAAAGCGGTGTGGCTTATTTGTGGAACAACAAAGGAATATTAGATCTGATTCTCTTTCTTGCGTCCATAAATCTGGTAGCTTCTATTTATGAAGCGGCGTTTCCTGCCATGATACTCTCGAGAGAAGGGGGAAGCAGGATGGCTCTTGGCGTAGTCAATACGGTAGTGGGGCTTACAACCCTTTTGGGCAGTGTGCTGGCTTCTTTCTCCAAGGAGCCTAAAAGCAGGATCAGGGTAATCTGTAATTGTCTGTTATTATCCATGAGCACGGAAAATCTGATACTGGCTCTTGGAAGGAGCGTGCCGGTATGGTGCATCGGCGCATTTTTGGGGTGGATCGCAATACCTTTGATGAGTACCAATCTGGATGCACTTTTAAGGCTCAGGATTCCTGTAGAGATCCAGGGCAGGGTTTTTGCCGCAAGAAATACGTTACAGTTTTTTACCATTCCCCTGGGTTATTTTCTGGGAGGTTTTCTGGTAGACTATGTGTTTGAACCCCTATTGGGCAGACAGGCCCCCCACAGCGTACTTTCGTTTTTGTTTGGGAACGGAAAAGGTTCGGGGGCGGCAGCGCTGTTTTTTGTGATCGCTTTTGCAGGTGTTTTTATCTGTTTCTATTTCAGAAATTTTTCCCATATCTGGGAGCTGGAGAGGGATGGTAAGGAGCCTGCCGGTTACCCTTCGATAGGGAAAGGATGATTTTATGAAAAAGAGACTGCGCTATTTTGTTCTTTTTCTGGCGCTTTTGTTAACGGAAATTTTAATCGGGGCCTTTTTAAAAGGCGGCTTTATCAGGGCATATGGGGGAGACATTCTTGTTCTCCCTCTGCTTTATGCCTTTTTTCGTATCCTTTTTCCGGGAAAGGGCAGCTTTACGGAGAGGATTCTTCCCTTTCTGCTTTTTCTTTCGGGAGTCTGTGTCGAGCTTTTACAGGGACTGCATATTGCGGACAGACTGCATATTACATCCCGTCTGATCCGCATCATAGTGGGGTCTACTTTTGATTTCTGGGATATAGCCTGCTATCTTGCAGGAATGCTGTTGATCTATGCTTTTTTATATTTTAGTCACATAAAAGCCTGTGATAACAGTTGACAGGATTGATGAAATAAAAGCATTTTGTGAGCTAATCACTGATCCGTAAGTAATGATCTGGGGGAACTGTCCGGAAGGATGGCTCCCCCGTTTTAAATTTGTACCGATGGCTTTGTAAAGCTGCGTTATGGGCGCGGGTTATAGAGAGAAAAAAGAATTTTGCGGCAATCTCTGAATAGTAGTTGACAAGGGCGTTATACGTTTGTATAATAAATTATACGATCGTATAATAAAGGAGATATCACTATGGAAAATATTCAAAAAAAACTGGGAGAAGCAGAGTTGGAAATTATGCAGGTCATCTGGGAAAGCGAGCCTCCCCTTACTTCTAATTATATATTAAAGGAATTACAGGAAAGAAGGAAATGGCAGCTGTCCACTCTGATGACGTCTTTATCCAGGCTGGTGGACAAAGGGTTTTTAAGCTGTGACCGTGCCACAGGGACAAACCTGTATTCTCCCGTTGTCGCTGAAAACGATTATAAAGCAAAAGAGAGCGGGAGTTTTTTGAAAAAGCTGTACCATAATTCCCTTCAGAGTATGGTGGCCACATTGTATCACAATCAGATGCTGAAAAGCTCCGACGTAGAAGAACTGAGAACATTTTTAGACGAACTTGAAAAAAATGAGGAGGGAAAAGGATGATACGAAGTCTATTTCTTTCTGTTTTTGAAATCTCTGTTTCAACAGGATTTATGATCCTCCTGTTTATGATGTTGTCCCCGCTGGTAGTAAGGCGCTATGCGGCAAAGTGGAAATACTGGGTCTGGTTGTTTCTGGCGCTGTGGCTGATCATTCCCGTAAAAGAGATAGGGGGCAGGTTTCTGAATCCGAAAACGGAGGCTGTATCTGAAAATGCCAAAGACACGATAGTGGATGTTGAATATACAGCAAGCCCCATTATGATAGAAATCCCGACCAGGATGACTGCGGAGATCTTATCGCTATCCGAAGAAAGCAAAAGAACCGTTACTGTCCTTGATATCATAGCGGTCGTATGGTGTTTGGGAGGAATCGCTTTTATATCCGTACATATACTCGGCTATCTGCACTATAGGAAGCGGCTGACGAGATGGGGAATGTCCATAGAGGATGAGAAGATTATAGGACTGCTATCGGAATTGAAAAATGAATTAGATATAAAAGGCGGAATATCCCTGTGGAAATATTCCCGGGCGGCCAGTCCTATGCTGATCGGCTTTTTTAAGCCGGTAATCGTATTGCCGAAGGAAGAATACAGCCGGGATGAACTGTTTTTTATCTTTAAGCATGAACTGATTCATTACAAACGTCACGATATCTGGTTAAAGCTGCTTTTGGTCGTGGCAAAAGGGATACACTGGTTTAATCCCGTTGTATGGGTAATGCAAAAAGAGGCTGTCATAGACATGGAAATGTCATGCGATGAAAGGGTAATAAAAAACGCCGATTACGTCATGAAGAAGGCATACACGGAAACGCTGCTATCTACCATTCACAGGCAGTATGCCGGACAGACCCTTTTATCCACACAGTTTAAAGGAGGAAAGCAGATTATGAAGAAACGGTTTAAAAATATATTGTCCGGCGGGAAAAAGAAAAACGGCCTTTTGTTATTTACGGGAATTGCGGTTATGACAATGAGTCTTGGCATGCTGGTAGGATGCTCTGTGGGAGAGCCTCTGGCAAATAAGGCGGCGGACGCCATAGACAGTATACCCGTAGACGGGGAAACGGCAGATAAAAGCGATGAGCAGCCGGAAGTATCCGATGTAAATGGAGAAAATGATGTTTTTCCTGAAGGCGATTCGTCTTATGCAGCACCGGAAAAGGCAATTTTAATGGTCAGTAAAGAAGGGGAGCTTCAGACAGTACCCGTTACCCTTTTTGCAGGCGACGGATATTCCATCTATATTCCTGATGAGGGATGGAGGCTGTCTGATCCGGAGGATGGTACGGCTTCCAATGATTTTACAAAATATGGGTTGGATAAATGGGCCAGCGAATTAAATGAACAGGTTTTGCTGTGGGTAAATAAGTATGACGGAGCATCTGTGGAAGAAGTCAGGGAAGGATTGGCAGAAAAAGGCTATCAGGCAGACGGAACGGAAATGGCAGCAGGGGAAGCCGGGCTTTTATATCGTGTAAAGCTTATAGAAAGCGAAACAGGCTGCTATGGCGTATTCTATTGCTGTCCTGAAGAGGCCGAGGAAGGATTTGGGCGGGATCTGTCTGCGATTGCAGATAGCTTTGCAATATCAGGATCTGCTGAAAATATCTTGAAAGAGGAGGAGTCGAAAGCCCCGGAAGAAGATCCCTTTAAAGAGGCAAGAACATTAGTGGAAGAATTTTTAAAAGCATATTTTGCCAACGATACGGATTCCATAAAGCAATACCTCGCTGATTCTTATTCCGGAGATGGAAAAGGGTTTCCGGGAGATAAAGGGGCGGTTGTTGACAGTATAAAGGACTCCATGAATGCCCAAAATACACAGGCAGGGGAGAATTATACCGGAGCGGTGCAATTTAAAGAGAGGGAAACAGACGACTATTACCAATATCTGACCATCGAGCTGGTCAAAGAGGAAAGCGGATGGAAAGTAGTATCTTACGGACTGGAAATGTAGGATAACTCTGCCGCGCATATTTAGAAAAAGCCTATATCAGAGTAAACAGGGCGGGAATGATAGAAACGGGTCAGGGAACATAGCATTTTCCCTGCCCTGTTTCTTTTTGGAGATTCCGGATATCCTATCCTTTTTTAAGACAAAATAATATTTACCAGCAGAATAAATTTCCCATCCATAACAACTGTTTCCACGGTTCCATGATACCGTCCGGCGGCTTCACGGATGCTGGGAATGCCGATGCCGTGGTTCTTACGGTCATGTTTGCTGGTCACGAGTTTTCCATCCTCTGTCAGAAGGGAATCCGGCAGGGGATTTTTGCATTGCAGGAGAAAAATTCCCTTATCATATCTGGATTCCAAAGAGATTGTTCTCATAAAAGGAACGATGGAGGAAAACTTTTCACATGCTTCTATGGCGTTTTCTAAACAGTTAGCGAATATGGTGCACAAATCTATTTTTTCCATGGGAATATCCTGGGGGATGGAGAGCTTGCAGTGAAAATCAATGGAGGCTTCCCGGATCCGGGACATTTTTGCGTTAATGACCGCATTTACCGTTTGGTTCTGACAAAAGCCGGTGCTGTATTTTAAGGATGGATGGTCTAAAAGATCCTTTAAGTAATCGGTTCTTTCCTCTTCCGAAAGAAGGGTAAGGGCCTGCAAATGATGTACCATATCATGACGGAACTTGCGGATTTCAAGCTGAGTCTGTTCCAACTGCAAATAGTACTGCCTGTTTGTTTCATATAATACCTGATCCTGCTCCAGCCTGTACTGTCTGGCTAAAGTCTTGATCGCGCTAAGCAATCCGTAAAAGGACAGGATGGCCAGTAAAAGAAGGATATAGCCAATGGGCTTTACCGTCATTTTGAAGAAGTGGATTAAGGCCGCGTTATTCTCCTCGTCGACGGACAGGGGAAAACCCAGGCAGACGGTCATAACCAGCCCCAAAGGAGTCAGATTTAAAAAGAAGAGAAGCTTCCAAAGGGAATCGGAGAGATGGAAATTATCCTCCAAATGGTATCTGCGGATGGAGAAGAATAGAGACATCCATAGAAAGCCCCTTAAAGGAGGCCATAATTCAATAGGAGCCAGCTCTGAAAGCAGAGCAGAAATGGAGAGGCCTAAAGAAGCCGTTATAAAAGCTATAGTCAGTTTCTGCCATCGGGAATTTTCATAGCCAAGACAGGCTGTGACAGAAAAAATAAGCAGGGTGGGAATGAAGTTGTCAGGATCTCCGATATAAATGATCATGGCGGACAAAAGAAAAGCGCCCGTAAGCCTTAGAAGGAAGCAGAGCTTTCCCTTTTTGGGGACTAAAAATACCCGTACGGATTTTAAGCAGAAAAATGTGGTAATAGGTGCAAAAGCCCAGGAAAGTATTGGGATGACCGGCATCCATTGATAGTAAGCGGCAGAATGTTCAGTAAGCATTTTTAAAGTCCTTTCATCATAGCGGCTGCAAGTTTGCTGACGGCGCTTTCCTTTAGGGAACGGCTGACGGGAAGCTTTCTGCCGTCAACCACAACGGAGGAATGACCGATTCTTTCCACATGGGAAGCGTTGATGAGATAACGCTGGTGGATGCGGACAAAGGAATCGCCCAGCTCTGCCTCCAAAGCATCCAGCTTTCCGTAAAAATCGATTTCTTTTTCCTTTGATACCAGAATGATTTTCCGCTTATCGCTGTAAAAATAAGAAATATCGGAATAGAAAAAACGATAGGACCCTTCCGTGTTTTTGAGGCAGTAATAACGGTTTTTGTAGCCTAAAAGGGTACGGATGCGTTCTAATACCTCTTTTAAGCGGTCTTCTTTTACGGGCTTCATAAGATAATCCAAAGCCCCTACTCTGTAACCGTCAAATACATAGTCCGGGTAGCCTGTTACAAAAATAAGCTGGATGGAGGTATCAAAGGCACGGATTGCTTCGGCAGCCTCCATGCCGCTTAACTTTGGCATTTCAATATCCAGAAAAAGAAGGTCGATTTCTCCGGGATGTTTTTTTAAAAAGCTGACGGCGTTTGTGCCCTGGGAAAATTCATAAACCACATCTTCATCAGCAGAAATATAACATTTTTCTAAAAGGGATCTTAGAATTTCCCTGTCGTCTTCCGAATCATCACAAATGGCTATTCTGAGCATGACTTTTCCTTTCTTTGACATGTTGATACAGGCAACTGAAGAATGCGGGACAGGAGTGCAGCGTTTCGCATATTCCGATTCTGTAAATATCGGGACAGTCCCATACCTTCGTGTAATCCTGTTTATTATTCTAACGAATCCCACAAAACCATACAACCCTTTGACTTTTTTGTTGACGCAAAACTTTACATGAGACTTGCTAAAAATGACATTTTCGGCAAAGGAGAACCAAATTTGGCATTTAAAGAACCGAAAATGACATGGCAAAAAGCAATATAGGTTTTTTTCTGTTATGGTGGTTTTATCAAAAAGGCGGCAGGGACGCGGCCGGAAAAGGAGAGGAATAAGAAATGTTAAAGGTAAAGGATCTTCATAAATCTTATCAGGTGGGGAAAGAAACCTACCAGGTTTTAAAGGGAATTGATTTGCAGGTGGAAAAAGGGGAATTTGTAGCGGTCATGGGGCCTTCGGGAAGCGGAAAAAGTACTCTTTTAAATTGTATTTCCAGCTATATTCCTTTTGAAAACGGAAGCATTAAATTGGGCGGGGAGGAGCTAAAGGATTTAGACGAAACCGCTCTTGCAGGGGTCAGGAATGAAAAGCTGGGATTTGTGTTCCAGGATTTTATGCTCTTAGACGGGTTAAGCGTAAGGGAAAATATTCTGATGCCCCGGATCATAAAAGGGACCGTGGGGAAGGAAGGAGAGGCTTTGGCGGATAAACTTCTTGAAATGTTCGGGATTACCCATATCCGGCACAAATATCCTGCCGACATATCCGGAGGGGAAAGGCAGAGGACTGCCGTTGCGAGGGCTCTTATGAATTCCCCTTATGTGATCTTAGCGGATGAGCCTACAGGGAATCTGGATTCCAAGTCCAGCAGGGCCGTTATCGAATCCTTTATACAGGCAAAGGAGACCCTGCAGGCAACGATTTTCATGGTAACCCATGATAGCTTTTCCGCATCCTTTTGCGACAGGGTCATTATTTTAAAGGACGGACAGATTTATAAGACACTTGTCAGAAAAGGAAAACGCATTGAGTTCCAGGATGAATTACTAGACGAAATTAAGGAAATGAGTGGTGAAGAGTGATGAAGAATATGACGGATGTGTTTCGGACACTGCGAAGCTATAACAGGAAGAATTACAGGCTGTATATTATGTGTACATTTTTGTCTACCATGCTGATCACGGCATTCGGGATAATGATGTATGCCCATACCGTGCGTCAGGTACTGCCGGAGGGAGGGGACAGCCGGAAACAGGTCATGATGATCTTTGTACTGGCGGCGGTGGGCTGCCTTGTGTTTGTGATTTACGGCGGCAGTCTTTTTTACAGAATGAAATCTAAGGAGCTTGGGGTTCTGATGGCTCTTGGAACGCCTAAGAAAACTCTGGCGGACCGTCTGCTTAAGGAAATAAGCGTCTTATGCCTGATATCGGGGGCGGCAGGCTCCGTGGCAGGAATCGGCGTGGCATGTGTAATTTGGCAGATATTCAGATTGTGTATTGTGGACAGCAGGCAGATGCAATTAGCCTTTGATTACAGGGCTCTTTTGATCTCCCTGGTATTTCTGGCGTTTGTCCTGCTTTCAGCCTTTATTCAGGGCGTGCTGTTTTTGAAACGTACCAATATTATGGAAGTTGTTAATGAAAGCAGACGGAGCGAGCCCATAAGAGAGGTTCCTTCATGGTACGGAGCTTTAGGAGTTGCCCTGGTTTTTGTAGGAGCGATTCTGGGATACGGTCATTCGTGGTTTTTTATCGAACTGCTTCACTGGTACCCCCCGGCAATCTTTAATATTCTGTATCTGCCCATGCTCATCGGCCTCTATATGCTGATGCTTCGCATTGTAGTAAGGAAAGGAAGCAAAAGACATCCTTATAAAGGGATTATCGCCAGAAACATGATGAAATTCCAGGGAAGACAGACCGTCAACAATATGCTGGTGTTAACGGTGCTGTTAGCGGGAGCGGCTTTCGGTATCTTTTATATTCCCATGATGGGAACAAATCTGCTTATGAGCGTACAGGCGTGGGAATACGATTATCAGTTCCATTATAGAGAGGATCAGGATATTTTAGGTAAAATTGATCTGGAAGGGATTGCCAAGGAGCATGGCGTTACCATCAGGGATTATTCTGACGTTCCCCTGATTAATCTTGCCATAGACGGGGAGGATTACGTTGACGACGACAATAACAGGTATCATTATGAATATAAAGAGATGCTCTCGGAAGCCGATTTTCTTTCCGAGAGCGGTTACGAAAAAATTACGGGAGAGAATATTTCCATAGGAAAAGGATGCATTGGCGTTGTTGTCAATGAAAATACAAGCTCCTATAACATCAGCCGGGACGTAGGGCTGATTACCAATGTGGAGACAGGGGAAAACCTTTCGGTAAAGTTTCAGGAGGAATTATATCATGAGATGATGGCAGGCAGGTATTATGTCTTAAATGACGAGGATTTTGAAAGGATTTCCGCAGGTCTTTCCGATGAGTGGAAGGAGACTCTGATAAGCTTTCGGGCGGAAGAGGACAATTACGGATTCGCTACCGCTTTGTTTAACGAAATCGTGGACCATACGGGAACGGAGTGTGAAATTCCCGGATATTATGACAGGGTTGTCAAGATGAGGGATGAGAAAGAAAAGGGGGTCTACTGGGCAGATACGGAACAGGCCACGAAGATTTCTTTTTCAGACAGGGATTCTTCAGACTTCCGTTTATACTGGAAATATATGCCGCAGTTTAGGGAACTGGAGACAAAGGATTTTGTCCGGTCTCTGGCGGTCTTTCTGATGATATTTCTGTTTATCGCTATTATATGTATGGCGGCTGCAGTCCTGATCGCTTATACCAGATGCCTTACCATAGCCATCAATAATAAGCAGGTCTTCGACGATCTTGCAAGGCTTGGGGCCGGCCCTAAATATCTTTTTAGGGCGGTAAAGGAGCAGATCGGGAAAATCTATCTGGTTCCAACCGTCACAGGATTTACGCTGATGTACATTTTGTACCTTATGATCATGTATGCCAATGACGGAGGCTTCTCCCGAAATGAATTGGTGGGAGTGAGCGTTTGCTTAGGCGCTGTTTTCCTGTTATGCGCCATTGTATATGCAGGCTACCGCTTTACCAGAAAAAAAGTTCTTGGGATTCTGGGGATTTCTACAAAGACCGGCACAACAAGATAATATTCACATACATTATTATAATATTATAAAAACCGGAAACGGCTGGTATGTCAGAAAAAAACAAAACCGAAAAATTAAGAGAAGGCAGACGGGAATGGGGAAAGCAGAAAAAGGAAAAACGGGAAAAAAATGAGGCTGTGGCTTTTCGGGTTGCCCTTATCAATATGTTTTTAAATATGTTTCTTTCAGCTATTAAGCTGGCGTCAGGTATCATGGCTCATTCGGATGCTTTGGTATCTGACGCCCTTCATTCCATATCGGATGTTTTTGCCACGCTGATTGTGATTCTGGGAATATTCTTTTCGAGGAAAGAAGCGGATAAGGAACATCCTTACGGACATGAACGGTTAGAATGCATAGCGGCTATGGTATTAGGCGGCATTATTTTCCTGACGGGAGCAGGTATCGGCAGGGAAGGAATTAAAAAGGTGGCGGATCTCTACCATGGGGTACAGGCGGAGGCGCCGGGAATGGCAGCTCTGATTGTGGCGGCGGTTTCCATCGGTATCAAGGAGTGGATGTACCGCTTTGGCATAAGAACGGCGGAAAGAGTGGGAGTTTCAGCTTTACGTGCCGATGCATGGCATAATCGTGCGGATGCTTTGGCCACGGCGGGTGCCCTGGCAGGAATAGGCTGTGCCATGATGGGATTTCCCGTCATGGACAGTATTGCCTGCGTTTTTATTTCCGTCTGCGTTATAAAAGCGGCGGTGGAAATATTGCGGGATGCCGTGGGAAAAATAATTGATAAAGCCTGTGATGACCATACGGAAGAAAAAATGAAGGCGTTGATCTTAGAACAGCAGGGAGTATTGGGAATCAACGAACTTCACACCCGGTTATTCGGTTCCAGGATTTACGTAGATGTGGAGATTGTGGCAGATGGGTCAATCAGCCTGGAAAACGCCCATGAAATTGCGGAAAATGTACATCTGGCCATGGAAGAAAAATTTCCCGGAGTAAAGCATTGCATGGTGCATATGGATCCCTTCTGTAAAGCAAACTGTTCCAATGGATAGCCAAAGAAATAAATCTGCAGAAAAAAACAGGATATACGCCGGGGGAAAGAGGAAAAGAGGTTCCTACTTGTAAATAGTCTTTGGTCAGTGATAGAATAAGGTAAATTAATTTTTTATCATGGAGAGGACTATGCAGACACAGATACTGGTAGTGGATGATGAGACGGCAATTGCCGATTTAATAGAAGTCTATTTAAAAAATGAAAATTTTATGGTTCACAAATTTTATTCCGGAAAGGAAGCGCTAAAGTGTGCAAGAGAAGAAAAAATCGATCTGGCGGTTTTAGACGTCATGCTGCCGGATATGGACGGTTTTGAAATCTGCAGGGAAATCAGACAGACGAAAACCTTTCCGATTATCATGCTGACGGCAAAGGAAGAAGAAATAGATAAAATTACGGGACTGACGCTGGGGGCGGACGATTATATGACCAAACCCTTTCAGCCCCTGGAATTGGTTGCCAGGGTAAAGGCCCAGCTTCGGAGAGCTACCAGATACAATATGGCTGCCGCGGAGGATGTGACGGAAATCATGATCGGAGGCTTAAGCATAGATAAAACCGCAAGGAAATGCCGACTGAATGAAAAGGAAATATCCTTAACGCCTACGGAGTTTGAGATATTGTGGGTGCTTTGTGAAAATAAGGGACAGGTTGTTTCCTCTGATGATTTATTTTACAGAGTGTGGGGAAACAAGTATTTTACAAACAGCAACAATACGATTATGGTTCATATCAGACATTTAAGAGAAAAAATGAAAGATTCGGCGGAAAATCCCAAATATATTAAAACCGTATGGGGAGTGGGGTATACCATTGAAGGATGATAAAAAAGAGAAAGAGCAAAAGAAAACGGAAGACAGGGAAAAACGAACGGAGCGTTTCACATGGCTGAAAACAAAAATATTTTTGCTTATGGTCGGGACTCTGATAGTGGCCGTTATTGTTTTGTATATGCTGTACGAGCATGTGATCTTCGGTAATTTCGGCAATCTTGTGGTAGGATTTCTTCAGGAAAAGTTCTTTCTGGATTTTATGGATGCCCGCACCATTTACCAGTATACATTCAGAGAGCATTGGGGACTTCTCGTATTTTTAGGTATGGTTGTCATCTTCCTGCTTATCAGCTGGTTTGTGCTGATGCGGATCATCATCGGCTATTTTAAAAAGATCGACAAAGCCATGGATGTCATGCTCTCCGAGGATAAATGGGATGTGGAACTTCCCCAGGAGCTGCGTACCATGGAAAAGAAAATGAATGCGGCAAAAAGAACCATGGAGCGGCGCAAAATGGAAGCAGAAATGGAAAATGTGCGCAAAAATGATTTGATTACCTATCTTGCCCACGATCTGAAAACGCCTTTATCTTCTGTTATCGGTTATTTGAGCCTTCTTGATGAAGCGCCGGACATGCCCCGGGAACAGAAGGCAAAGTATGTAGGAATTGCCTTAGAAAAGGCGGGGCGCTTAGAACAACTGATTGATGAATTTTTTGAAATTACCCGTTTCAATTTACAGACGATTGTATTAAATAAAAGAAAAATCAATCTTTCCTATATGCTGCAGCAGATGACGGATGAATTTTATCCTGTTTTGGAAAAGCAGGGAAAGAAAGCGGTAGTGGAAGCGGAGGAAAATGTGTTCATTTATGCCGACGCCGACAAAATCGCAAGAGTTTTCAACAACATTCTGAAAAATGCCATTGCCTACAGTGACAGGAATTCCACCATTAAGGTATGCGTTACCGGTTCGGAAGAAAAGACATGGATACAGTTTATCAATCACGGGACTCCAATTCCCGAGCATAAGCTGAATGCCATTTTCGAAAAGTTTTATCGTTTAGACACATCCCGCTCCAGTTCCACGGGAGGCGCAGGCTTAGGCCTGGCTATTGCCAAGGAAATTGTGACGGCTCATGAGGGAGAACTGTTTGTTACCAGCAGTGCAGAGCAGACCGTGTTTACAGTAATACTGCCGGGGTGGTAAATTTGCAGACACAGCTTTTCCTTCCCGACTCTGAACAAGGGCAGAAAAATTTGATATAGAAAACTAAAACGCCGAAAGCGCGCAACTATCAGTATTTTTGCGGGTTTTCGGCGCTTTTTTTATGCATTGGGATTTGGAATTTGCGGCGGAAAGGAAAGAATAAGGAAATCTTAAGATATGCTTAAGACTTTTTAAATACAATTTTTGTTTTGCTCTGGTATTGTTATAAAAGAATTTGGAAATACATAGAGAAAAAGGAGATTGCTATGGGTAAAGAAAATATGGAGAACATAAATTTTAATAATGATAAAAAAACGGTCCTGGTAGTATTCGGAGGCTGTTCGTCGGAGTATGAGGTTTCCCTTCAATCCTCATCGGCGGTCATCCGCGCTATAAACAGGGAGGTTTTTGACGTCATTACCATGGGAATTACCAGAGAGGGAGAATGGTATTTATACGAGGGCGATATAGAACGGATTGAGGAGAATACATGGAAGCAGGGAAGGGTCAGCCGCGCCTGCTTACAGCCTGACCGCTCGGTACACGGCATAGCGGTATGGAGGGAAAAGGGGATTGAGCTGTGTTATGTGGATGTGGTATTTCCGGTGCTTCACGGGAAAAACGGAGAGGATGGAACCCTGCAGGGACTGTGTGAATTGGCAGGTATTCCCTGCGTGGGACCGGATATGATGGGTTCTTCCATCTGTATGAATAAGGAGCTGGCGCATCAGCTGGTAAAGGCTGCGGGCGTCAGGGTTCCGGAGTCTGTTTTGCTAAAAAAGAAGGAAACGGAGGATGAAGTGGCAGGAAAAGCGGCAAAGCTGTCATATCCTGTTTTTGTAAAGCCTGTCAGGGCGGGGTCTTCCTTTGGCATTACAAAGGTAAACAGCCCCATTTATTTAAAATCCGCCATTGAGCTGGCGTTTGAACATGACAGGGAAGTCATTATTGAGGAAAACATAGAGGGATTTGAGGTAGGCTGCGCCATTATGGGAAATCGGGAACTGATTGCAGGAAGGGTAGATGAAATTGAACTGGCAGACGGATTTTTTGATTACACCGAAAAATACACCTTGAAAACCTCCAGGATTCATATGCCGGCAAGGATAACGGAAGAAACGGAGCAGAGAATAAAAGAAACGGGGATGAAGATTTACCGTGCTTTGGGTCTTAAGGATTATTCCAGGGTGGACATGTTCTTAACGCCGGAAGGAGAGATTGTTTTCAATGAGGTCAATACCATACCGGGCTTTACCTCCCACAGCAGGTTTCCTTCTATGATGAAGGCGGCGGGATACAGTTTTGAGCAGATTGTGGAGCGGCTGATAAAGCTGGCTTTAAGAAGCGGGGATAATGAATAAGGAGAAGGGGATTTGCAGAAGAGTGGAAAAACAGGGGAACAGATAAAGCAAAAAGGATTCAGAAAAGGGAACATACGGCGAATAGAAAATGGGTAGAGAGAAAATAGATGAAACGGGAAAGGGAAACTTGATTTTGGTCAATGCAGACCACGGTTATAAAGGTGGAAAAGAAGGCTTGGTGCGGTTTCCGGGAACGAAGGTTTTCCTAAAGGAGGAAGCGGCAAAATGGCTGAAAGAGCTTCTTTTGACGTTGCCGGAGGGAGAGATTGTATTAGTCAGCGGATACCGCTCTTTTAAAGAGCAGACAGAAATCTTTGAGGATTCCGTAAAGGAAAACGGAATGGAATTTACAAAGAAATATGTGGCAAAGCCGGGGTGCAGCGAGCATCAGACGGGACTTGCCATAGATTTGGGTAAAAAAGCGGAGGCAATTGACTTTATCCGGCCGGCATTTCCCTACGAAGGAGTTTGTCAGACATTCAGAGAGCGCGCGGCGGATTACGGCTTTATAGAGCGTTATGAAAGGGATAAGGAAGAGATAACGGGAATATCGGCGGAGCAGTGGCATTTCAGATATGTAGGACGGCCTCACGGATGGATTATAAAAGAAAAAGGCCTTGCATTAGAGGAGTATATAACATATCTCAGACAGTTTGACGATTATAAAAATCCTCTGCATTTCCGATATTTCGGAAATAAGTATGAAATATATTTTCAATCCGCAGAGGAAGAAGGTTTCCTTCCTGTGGAATTTCATGGCGGAAAATTTCAGGAGGAGCTTAAAAGCGGACAGCTTGCGGGGACTTTGGAAGGATGGCGTATTACCATATCCGGTAATAATGTGGACGGCTGGATCATAACCAAAGAAAAGCCGGATAAAGAAAGCCGGGAAGAAACCGGAAGAGAAGACTGAAAGAAACCGGCAGGGAAGGCTGAAAGAAACCGGCAGGGAAGGCCGAAAGAAACCGGAAGAGAAGACTCAAAGAAAACGATAAAGGAAGCTGCCCCGGGCAGGTACAATAGAGATTAATCAACAGAAAAAGCAGACAGACGGAAAGGAAGGCATAACATGGAAAAGAAAAACGGATTGCAAAAGGAGAAAGCTTTGGGAGTGCATAATCGGAATGTGTATATAGATTATATGAAATTCATAGCGGCGTTTCTTGTTGTGGCAATCCATGTATCGCCCTTATCCGGTATAAATGAAAACGGGGATTTTATTCTGACCCGGATCATAGCAAGGATAGCGGTTCCTTTTTTCTTTATGGTATCGGGATACTTTGTCCTTCCGGGCAGTAAAAAACATAACGGAAGAATTTTAAAATTTCTGAAAAAGACAAGCCTTCTTTATCTGGCGGCCATTATTTTGTACCTTCCAATAAATTTTTATACGGGCTATTTTAAGGAATTAAAGATAGGAACGGTTTTAAGGGATATTTTTTTTGACGGAACCTTTTACCACCTCTGGTATCTGCCGGCGGTCATATTGGGAATCCTCATCTGTCTTTTCCTGATTAGGATAGCGGGGGAAAAGGCGGCGTTTGCCGTAACCGTGATCTTATATCTGGCGGGTCTTTTGGGAGACAGCTATTACGGGCTTACCAGGCTGTCGCCGGTTATGGCAGAAATCTATGATGGCGTTCTGCAGGTGTTTTCCTATACCAGAAACGGTATTTTCTTTGCGCCGGTTTTCCTGATGCTGGGATGCCTTATAAAAAACGGGGAAAAGACAGAGACAAAAGAAACAAAAAGGAATAATACAAATGGTGTTATATACGGACTGACAGTTTTGATTTTCTTTCTTCCCATGCTGGCGGAAGGCCTGCTGCTCCACAAATACGGGTGGCAGCGCCACGACAGCATGTATATACTTCTAGCGCCTCTTATGTACTTTTTCTTTATCTGGATATTAAGCCTTTCCGATCAGGAAAAATACTTAGAGGAAAAAAACGGAAAAGCTGCTGAAAGCGCGGAAAAATTCCGTGATGAAACAAATGGCGGAAAAATGAAATCAGGCAGAGCCGGCAGGGAAGAACGCTCTGGAGATATGGGAAACATGGCTATGATTATTTATTTGATCCATCCTCTGGTGTTGATTTTATTAAGGGGGATTTCAAAGCCTTTAAAGCTTTACGGAATTCTTGTGGAAAAATCCCTGATCTGCTATTTTGCCGTTTCTTTACTGAGCGCCTTAGGGGCATGGATCTTACTTTTGATTTATAAAGCTTTTTCCGGCAGGTCCCCCAAAACAAAAAGAAGAGGGAGCCATAAAGAAGTCCTGCAAAGGAGAGAAAATCAGGAGAGAGAGTCTATACAAAGCGGACATGTGCCAAAGGAAGCGCTTGCCCAAAGCGAATCGGTGCCGGGGCTGGAAAGGGACAGGGCATGGCTGGAAATCAATTTGGAAAATTTAAAATGGAATGTGGAACAGATAAAAAGACTTCTTCCGGAGGATTGTAAATTTATGGCAGTGGTAAAGGCAAATGCTTATGGACACGGAAGTCTGGAAGTGGCACAATTTTTGTACAAAACGGGAATCAGGGCCTTTGCCGTGGCGACACTTTTAGAAGGCATTTATCTGAGGGAAAACGGCATTAAGGGAAAGATACTGGTGCTTGGTTATACCCATCCCTCCAATGCGTCCTATCTTGCAAAATACCGCCTGATACAGACGGTTGTGGATGCAGAATATGCGGAAAGCCTCAATGAATGGGGGATTCCCCTTAAGGTTCATATCGGGGTGGATACGGGAATGCACAGATTGGGGGAGGACTACAGGAACCGGGAAAAAATCGCCGCTATTTTTGATTGTAAAAACTTAGAGGTGGAGGGAATCTATTCCCATTTATGTGTTTCGGACGGCCGTGAAGAGTGGGCGGGGGCCTATACGGGAAAGCAGATAGAGCGTTTTTTCGGAGTAGTGGATTTTTTACAGGAAAGAGGATGGGAGGAATTAAAAATACACCTTCAAAGCAGCTATGGAGCTGCAAATTATCCCAAGCTTCCCGTAAGCTATGCACGGATTGGAATCATGATGTACGGCTGCCTTTCCGGCTGGGGGGATGAAACAAAGCAGACTCTGGATTTAAAGGCGGTATTGACTTTAAAGGCAAGGGTGGCTCTTACAAAAAAATTGAAGAAAGGCGAATGCGTTGGCTACGGATGTACCTTCAAAGCCCCTTGCGACATGATGATAGCAACGGTAACCGTTGGTTACGGAGACGGTTATCCCAGAAGCTTATCCGGTGGGAAGCAGAGTCTGCTGATTCATGGAAAACGTGCAAAGATTATCGGCAGAATCTGTATGGATTCCCTTACGGTGGATATTACGGGAATAGAAGAGGTAAAGACGGGAGATGAGGCGGTTCTTATTGGCAGGGACGGGGACATGCAAATCAGCGCCGAGGAAGTGGCGAATGCGGCGGGAACCATTACCAATGAGCTGCTTTGCAGGCTGGGAAGCCGCTTAGGACATGTTGTGACATGAAAAAAGAGAATTTATTTAAGCATGATAATGCGAAAACTACCTTTATTTTTCAAATATTAGTATATTGACAAAGAAATTGTTGGCATGCTAATCTAAGTGTGCTAATACATATCATACACAGACAAAAGCAGGAGCACATATGGCACAAAACAGAAGAAGGAAAAAAAGACGAAGCAAAAAAATAAAAAGAAGGACGTATATGCATTTGTGGCACACCACAGTGGGAGTCATGACGCTGTTTATTCTTTTTGCTCTTTGGACCCAACTTGAAGTATCAAAGGATTCCAAAAGAAATACGGCGCAAAGAAACGAGTCCGGCGCTGATATAATGGAAACGGATGCCGTCATAAAGGATACGGTAGAAGAGGATCTGACGGATTTGTCCCAGGCTGAAAGGGAAATTGCCGAGTATGCCAATAAAAACGGATATTATCTGCGGGATTATACAGAGGATCTGATTGCCCTGTATGAAAAAAACGAAGAGGCGAGGCAGTTTGTTTTGGATTATCCTTTGAAAAAAGATATGGACTTTGATATTGATTTGAGTGAGTACAGCAATACGGATACCGTACCTCTCTTTATGCAATGGGATGACAGATGGGGCTATTCCGAGTATGCAGGTAAGGTATTGGGAATTTCGGGATGCGGCCCCACCTGCCTGTCCATGGTGTCTGTTTATTTGACAAAAGATACGTCAAAGAATCCCAAATGGATGGCCGAATTTGCTACGGAAAAGGATTATTATGAAAACGGAAGCGGTTCAAAGTGGACGTTGATGAGCCAGGGGGCACAACAGCTGGGATTAAATGTCAGGGAGCTTTCCCTGGATGAGGAACGCATGGCAGAAAACTTAGAGGCGGGCCATCCTATCATTTGTATTTTGGGACCGGGGGATTTTACGGATTCAGGACATTTTATTGTGTTGACAGGATACAGGGATGGGGGATTTGTGATAAATGATCCCAACAGCCTTGCCAATTCCCGGAAGATATGGACATTTGAAGAGCTGCGAGGCCAGATCCGTGCTCTCTGGGTATACTGGAAATAGAAGGGCGGCCTGCAAGTACCCGCAGGTAACCAACAGATGATTGACTTTTTATCTTTTCCCAAAAGGTAGTCGTATACTCCTCTTTTCTGGGTGGGCTTTCCATGGGTGGAATGCGTATGACTTCAGGGCTTCTGGTTGTTCCTCTGACTGCGGGCATTGTCTGGATGTTTGTCAGCGGTGCGTCCTTTCCTTCAAAGGTCATGACCGGTTTGGGTGTTTTTCTGATTATCGCAGCGGTCATTGCTTCTACCAACATTCATTTGGTAGCCATGTCCCTTTATGACTGGGTAGTGCTGCTGGTGCTTATTTTCGGCGGAGCAGCCTTGCTTGCAAAGGTGCTTTTGGTGGGAGATTACCGGGATGATAAAGAGGACAAAGGAGGATACCGCTCAAGAAAAAGCCAAAGAAGGCAGAGCGACGCCTCTAAAAGCCGTTCTTATAGCTCTACGGCCATAGATGTGGAAGCGGAATTAGAGGCGATGAAAAAAGGAAAATAGTAAAAAGATAGGCAGTGATTATGAATCGAGGTCAGAAGCCGGATAAGAAGGCTCTCCCTCGATTCTTTTTATGGTATTTAAAAATAATTCGCAAATCTTTGTATCGGCGGTACGTCCCATTTCCCGTGTAACCTGACAGGGGATAATGCCGCCCGCCATACAGGCATGTCCTCCGCCGCTGCCAATGCCAAGTAATGCTTCGTGAATGATTTCCCCGGCGTCCAGATGCACATCCTCGCTTCTGACGGAAAACTTCCAGTCCGTATCCCGCTTGGCATAAACGATCACAAAATCCACTTCATTTAAAGAAAGAATGAAATCAGAAGTCATGGCGATCAGGGCGTCCGGACAGGAAAAAGGAATATAGGCAATGCCTATGGTGTCAAAGACCCGTATGGTCTGAAAAACGGCTCCGAAAGCGGATAAATCAGAAAATTCCAGAGTATTGCTGGAAACCTTTCTTAAAATATTTTCATCAATATGGGGATTTAAAAATGCATACATTTCGATATCTGCTTCCGTTACCCCTCTGGTAAAATGGTTGGTATCCATTTTAATGCCGAACAGTAAAGCCGTAGCGGTATGGCTGTCGGGAACGATTCCGAAATCTTTAAAGTATTGTGCGATAATGGTGCAGCAGGCGCCCACCATACGTACGTCCTTAAAAGCATATTCAATTTCCACAATGGTAGGATGGTGGTCTATACAGGCGATTTCATTGCCGATCAAATCTGTGATATTGCCCGCATCCTTCTGGCTGTCCACTAAAAAAATGGGACTTTCCGCCGTCATTTCATGAAGCTCGTGTTTGGGAAGAATCTTTATCCGGAATTCCTCCAGAATCCGTCTGGAACTGAGCATGTCGATTTTGCCGTCATAGCAAAGGGTGGAGGCTATATGAAAATGATTAAGAAGACGGGAAAGACCGTAGGCGCTGCCTAAGGCATCCGGGTCGGGGAAATTGTGCGTTTGAATATAGAGGTGTTTCCCTTCAAATTGTTTTATAAAATCAAGCAATTCCATAAAAGACTCCTTGTCTGCAAACTATATTGCCTGCATGATAAACGATATAGATAAGTCGTTACGATTGTTTTATCCCGGTTTTATTCATATAAAAATATGTGGCTTTACACATAAATGATTTTATCATAATATGTTAGGTAACGGCAATGAAGATTTGAAATTTGAGATTCCGGGGAAAAAATTACAGCTGTCCGGATTTTGATAATTCATTTAATAGAAATGAAAACAGATATAATAGGAAAGAAGGATATGGAGTGGGAAAAGGAAAAATGGATAAAAGAATCATAAAGTATTTTTTGGTGGCGGCGGTTTTGGTACTGGCCGTGACCAGGTTTGATAAGCTTTTGGGATTTGCCGGCCGGCTCTGGGGCATTGTGATTCCTTTGATAATGGGAGCGGTTATGGCCTATGTTTTGAATCTCATTATGAAGGTGGTTGAAAAATGGTATTTCCCTAAAAGCAAAAGTAAGCTTGTGAAGGCGACCAGAAGAATTGTCTGTATTTTTCTCTCCATATTTCTGATTCTGTTAATTGGGTTTCTTATATTCAGGCTGGTCATTCCGGAACTGGTGGATACCATATCCATGATATGGCGCTGGGTTCCCGTTGGACTGGAAAGGCTACAGGATATTCTGGCAAATTATTCCGACCAGATTCCGGAACTGGAAAAATGGATTAACAGTCTGGAATTCGATTGGAATGAAATAGGAAAAAATATGTTTCGATATTTTACCTCCGGAGTAAGCGACATTGTCGGCTCTACGATTTCCGTAGTGGGCACCATCGGAATGGGCGTGACCAATTTCGTGATCGGACTGATTTTCGCCATCTATATTTTAGCCAATAAGGAGACTTTGGGACGCCAGCTTGGCAAGGTGGCGGCAGCCTATTGCAGGCCTGTGCTTTTAAACAAAATAAAAAGTGTGATAAAAGTGGCAAATGAAACCTTTTCCAGCTTCATTGTGGGGCAATGTACCGAAGCGGTCATTTTAGGCAGCCTCTGTATTCTGGGCATGCTGATCTTCCGCTTTCCCTATGCGCCTATGGTAGGAACCTTTGTGGGGGCAACGGCTCTGATTCCTGTTGTGGGAGCGTATTTGGGAGCGGTTGTAGGCTTTATTATGATTTTAACGGTCAGTCCCATTAAAGCAGTGCTGTTTATTGTATTTATCATAGCGCTTCAGCAGCTGGAGGGAAATCTCATTTATCCTAAAGTGGTAGGGTCGTCCATAGGACTTCCCGGCATGTGGGTGCTGGCGGCGGTAACCGTAGGAGGCGGTATATCCGGAATTGGCGGAATGCTCATAGGAGTTCCCTTAACGGCAACTGTATACAAATTGATCAGAAGCGACGTTAATAAAAGAATACCGGATTCTGCGAAAGGCGGTAAAGAAGATGAATAAAAAATACTGGGCGGTTCTGATCATGATAAATATTGTAATGGGATTTTGCGGATATGTCCTGATGGCTATCGGCTTTTTAGCCCAGATTGCCTCAGGCGTAAGCAGTACCGCCAAAATCATTCTTGTACTGGCGGCAATCGGATTTGTTCTGCTTTTGGTCTTTTTCGCCGCAAACAGAATTATCTACCGTGTATTTTCGGAAAGAAGCTCTGAAGAAATATCCGGTAAAGTGGTGGCGGCAGGTAATATAACGGCGTGGGTAACGTTGGTCTGTGTTTATATTCTGGTGGCTTTTCTGTAATAAAAATGGGATTTCCGGCGTCCTTCCTAAGGAGTCGTGGAAATCCCGTTTTCACATTCTTTTATAAAGAAAAAGCTTTACTGCCAGCCGCCGTCCATTGCGATGATCTGTCCGGTTAAATAAGTAGGGCTGTTAATGAGCTGAATGACAAGGCGCGCTACTTCGTCGATGGTTCCGATGCGGTCGGCGGGGATCTCGCCCTTTAACATTGCAATATCTTCCATACTGAAACGCTTATTCATATCGGTATCGATGACGCCGCAGGCAATGGCGTTTACCTGAATGTTGCTGGGAGCCAGTTCCTTGGCCAGGGCCTTGGTAAAGGCGTTTAAACCGCCTTTGGAAGCGGAATAGGCTACCTCCATGGAAGCGCCGACGCTCCCCCATACGGAGGAAATGTTGATGATTTTGCCGCATTTGTCATGAAGCATACTGGGAACGGCGCATTTACATACATAAAATGCCGATGAAAGATTGGTGTTGATGATATAATCCCATTCCTTGGCGGTCATTTCCGTAAGCAGGCCAAAATAGGAAACGCCTGCGTTATTGATCAGCACATCCAAATGTTTTATTTCAGAAAAGCATTCCTGCACAAATTCGTAAGAGCCGACATCTCCTACGAAGCAAGTGACATCTACAAGAAATTTTTCTTCCAGCTCATTTTTTAGCCGGTATAATTCATCTCCATTATTTTTGCACACAATATATAAATCGTAATCATGGGCGGCAAGCATTTCGGCAATGGCTCTTCCAATACCGCGGGAAGCTCCGGTTATAAAAGCGGTACGTTTCATAGGCCGTCCTCCTTTTTGATTTTATTGTACCATAGATCGGGAATTTCATGTGTAAAAAATGTGGAAAATTGCCGAAACGGTTGACAAAGGCATTAGATGATGCTATATTATGAAACAGATGTAATAAATTTGTAACAAATTTTAATAATTGTTAAACAACAAACTGGAGGAATTATGTTTCGTAAATATGTAAAAGTGCTGGCAATTATATGCGCGGCAACTTTAACGATGACATCCACATCTGTAACGGCTATGGCCGGTTCGACTTCTGATTTACCTGCGGCAGGCGCTGCCCTTTCATTAAATGAAGGCACATCCATCGAGCAGGTATGCGCAAATGCTTCAAGTGCAAAGACGCCGGAAGCGCCGGAGGAAAAGCTGGAGACAGAAACAGCAGCGGCGGCGGTAGAAGCGGAAGCGCCAAGTCCTTCCGTATCATTGACAGCAGGTGCTGCGGACAGCGAATTGTATATAGTGCCTTATAATAAAAAGGCAGATAAAACGGTTTCTATAGAAGGATCGATCGAAGATACCATTACGATAATCGAGGAAGAGGGAAGCGTTTCGGAAAATGACGCAGAGGACTTTTCAAAGCTGGTTATCGCACAGGTTAATGATTATGTAAATGTCAGGAGCATGCCCAGTGAAGAGGGCGAGATTCTTGGTAAATTATATGACGATTCCGTAGGCGAATTTATTTCGGAACAGGACGGATGGTATGAGATTAAATCCGGCAGCGTTCAGGGTTATGTAAAAGCTGAATATGTGGTAACAGGCGATGATGCCGTAGTGCTTGCCAAAGAGGTAGGAAAGAGAATTGCCACTGTTACGACAACGACTTTATTTGTAAGACAGGAACCTACAACGGATTCTCCCGTTATCGGAATGGTACCTATTGAAGATGAATTGTCAGTTGCGGAAGAAGGCGTAACCGACGGATGGATTAAAGTATCCGTAGAAGAGGGCGAGGGTTATGTATCCACAGAGTTTGTAACCCTGTCTACAGAGTTTGTACAGGCGGAATCCAAAGAGGAGGAAGCGGAAAGACTGGCGGCTGAAGAGGCTGAGAGAAAGAAAGCCATTGCAGCGGCGGGCAAATCCGAAGCTTCCAAGTCCGGTGCAAGTGTCAGCGGCGGTTCGGGAGCCGGCAGTTCGGTTGCAAGCTATGCTTTACAGTTTGTAGGAAATCCTTATGTATATGGCGGTTCCAGTCTGACAAACGGAACAGACTGCTCCGGTTTTGTTATGAGCGTATATGCACACTTCGGTGTAGGCCTGCCTCACTCCTCCGGTGCTCAGAGAGGATGCGGATATGATGTAGGCGGTCTTGGAAATGCACAGCCCGGCGATATCGTATGTTATTCCGGCCACGTAGGTATTTATATCGGCAACGGTCAGATTGTTCATGCATCAACAGCTGCAACGGGAATCAAGGTTTCCAATGCTAGTTACAGACAGGTACTTTCAGTAAGACGTATCTTCTAAAATGAAAAGCGATCAAAGGCTTCAGCTTATAGGGCTGGAGCCTTTTTACGGTGCGCCTTACGGAGTGCGGCTGCCGGGCGGGAAGGACTGGTAAAAGCACGGGGAATCCTTTTGTGTTCATCATGTGAGTCCCGATCAGACGGATGATCCGAAAGAAAAGAGCTTCGTGGAAATACGGACGGCTGGTAAGGCATCGCGGGAATATTGTGCTTTTAGACAATATGCACAAAAAGACCAAAGATATCTTCGGAATACTCCCATTAACCGATATAGTCAAAGAAAAGTTATCCACAAGTCAAAACCGCTATTTTAGGGCTTAATTGACTTATACACGAAGTTATGCACATTATCCACAGAAAAAAAGTGAAAAATAACGTAGAATTATGGAAACCTGAGGGAACAGATGTTTTGTACACAAATCATGAAAATGCTTTTTGCCGTGAAAAAACCCGTTTTTTGCCTTGACTTTCTTAAAGTGAAAAAACATGAGACAATTTTTAAAATTGTTGCAAAATTTAAGAAAAATATGGTATAATTACCATACACTTTTAAACAGAAAGGGATGGGCATAATGAAATTTATTATCTTAGGAAAAAACATTGATGTTACTGAAGGATTAAGGATGGCAGTGGAGGATAAAATCGGAAAGCTTGAAAAATATTTTACACCGGAAACAGAAGTGCACGTTACCTTAAGCGTGGAAAAGGAGAGGCAGAAAATTGAGGTAACGATTCCCGTAAAAGGAAATATCATTCGTTCGGAGCAGGTTAGCAACGACATGTATGTTTCCATTGATTTGGTAGAAGAAATCATTGAAAGGCAGTTAAAAAAATATAAGAATAAACTGACAAACCAGAAACAGGCAGCAAACTTCTTTAAACAGGATTACATTGAAAAGGATTATATGGATGAGGAAGAGATCAAAATCATCCGTACAAAGAAATTTGATATCAAGCCCATGTATCCGGAAGACGCATGTATCCAGATGGAATTGTTGGGACACAACTTCTTTGTATTCTGTAATGCGGAGACAGACCAGGTAAATGTGGTTTATAAGAGAAAAGGCGGCACCTACGGGTTGATTGAGCCGGAAGTTTAAACCGGATAAATCGGACAAGCAGGATAGGAAAGAGGAGCGAGGGCTCCTCTTTTTTGATTGAAATAGAATAGTCCCCGGTTATTTTTTCTGTTGGATTTTCATAAATTTATAGGAACAGAAGCAGTATGAAAACTGTAAAACGGGGTGATTCCATTAAAAGGGAAATACAAAGAATAGTCATTGCACTGTCGCTTTGCCTGTCATTGGCTTTCAGTCTTGCGGTTTGCGAAATTATGACGGGCGTGTCGCAATACGATTATCGTTATTGGGAAACCATAAAGTGGAGTTTTAACAAAGAGAACGGCGTAAGTAACGCCGGAGGGAGCGGAGAGGAAGAAAAAACAAAGGAAGGGGAAACCGCGGAAAACGAAACGGGAGAGGAAAACGGGGCGGAAAAGGATTTTATCCGCTGGGTGGATTTTACCCCTACCAAGGAAGCTTTGCAGACGGCCTACGAATGGGATAAGGAAACGTGGGCGGAACAGATACATATTGACTGGATCAGCCTTCTTGCCTACGGCGCGGCAAAAGGGGGCGGAAAATTTGATAAAAAGATAATCGGTCAGATGAACGATTTTGCCAACGCCATACGCGCCGGGGAAAAAACGATGGAAGAAGCCGAGGAATTAAAGACCTTTGCTTATTACAGGGAAATCTATACAGCGGTTTTAGGCGGTATGGTGGGAAGCTACCGGGTTGAAGTGCCGGGAGCGGATGGAAACGTCACATGGCAGGAATGTTACGGGCTGAAAGCGTTTTCTCCCATTGCAAAGGGATTCTATTATAATGATTATGATGATTTCGGCGCCGGGCGCAGCTACGGCTATAAAAGAAGACATCTTGGACATGACATGATGGGGCAGATAGGGACGCCGATTATTGCGGTGGAATCCGGCTATGTGGAGGCAATCGGATGGAACCAGTATGGGGGCTGGAGAATCGGCATACGGAGTCTGGATAAAAAAAGGTATTATTACTATGCGCATTTAAGACAGGATGCGCCCTATGCGGAAGGACTTTCAGAAGGAGATTTAGTAACGGCGGGAGATGTGATCGGATATATGGGCCACACCGGCTACAGCGTTTCTGAAAATGTAAATAACATTGAGGCCATACATCTGCATCTGGGTATTGAAATCATGTTTGATGAAAGCCAGAAGGACTCTGATAATGAAATATGGATCGACTGTTATGAGCTTACAAAGTTTTTGTACAGAAACCAGACGGCGGTAGAAAAGGCGGAAGGAACAAAGGAATGGAAGAGGGTTTATGACATGAATGACCCTGCGCTGGCTTCCTTTCTGGAAACACCTTAAGAGCGTTGAAGATAAAAGAGAACAGGGGGGGCGGGGGATGGTTTCAGGCGCTGCTTATAAGCCGCAGAAAATCAGTAAAGAGGGATGACAAACCAGGGGAATTTTGATACACTCTCATTAATACATTATTTGATTTTTATGGTTATTTAGCGAGGGTTGTTATGGCTGCTTCAGACGACAGGGCCCGGAATATAACCAATGACCGTTCTCCCGCCATGCTTATCAGAGCGGCAGGAGAGGTTGTCAAAAAGAACAAAGAAAACTGCGGCCCGGCGGATAACAGAAAAGGAGAACAAAAACAGGATTTTGAAACGAATCCTTTCTTGCAAAAAATATATGCCTATGTTAAAATAAAAACGGCGGCAATGACAAAAAAATAACAATCATTGCAAAGTGTGATTATCGCTGAATTTTCAATGGATTTGGAGGAAAGAAAAATGGCAAAAAAAGTCGTATTAGCAGGCGCATGCCGTACCGCGATCGGTACAATGGGTGGTTCCTTAAGCACAACACCGGCAGCTGAGCTGGGTGCAATCGTTATCAAAGAAGCATTGAACAGGGCAGGTGTTGCTCCTGAAGCAGTTGATCAGGTTTATATGGGATGTGTTATTCAGGCAGGACAGGGTCAGAACGTGGCTCGTCAGGCCAGCATCAAGGCAGGCTTACCTGTTGAGGTTCCTGCAGTTACCATCAATGTTGTGTGCGGTTCCGGTTTAAATTGCGTAAACATGGCTGCACAGATGATTCAGGCAGGCGATGCAGACATCGTTGTAGCAGGCGGTATGGAAAATATGTCCATGGCTCCTTATGCCATGATGCAGGGCCGTTTCGGTTATAGAATGAACAATGGTACATTGGTTGACACCATGGTAAACGACGCATTATGGGATGCGTTCAACAATTATCATATGATTAAAACAGCAGACAATATCTGTGAAGAGTGGGGGCTTACCCGTGAAGAGCTGGATGAGTTTGCGGTAGCAAGCCAGCAGAAGGCTGTAGCAGCACAGGAAGCCGGCGCATTTGACAAGGAAATCGTTCCCGTTGAAATCAAAAAGAAAAAAGAAACAATTACTTTCAATAAAGACGAAGGCCCCAGACCCGGCACAACCATGGAAGGTCTTGCAAAGCTCCGCACCATCAACCCCGACGGATTTGTTACAGCAGGTAATGCTTCCGGTATCAATGACGGTGCAGCTGCAATCGTTGTTATGAGCGAAGAGAAAGCAAAAGAGCTGGGCGTAAAACCTATGGCTACATTTGTAGCAGGCGCACTTGCAGGCTGCAGACCCGAGGTTATGGGAATCGGTCCTGTTCCCGCTTCCAAAAAAGCGATGGAAAAAGCAGGCATGAAGATTGAAGACTTCGATATTATCGAGGCCAATGAAGCATTCGCTGCACAGTCTGTGGCAGTAGGAAAAGAGCTGGGAATTGATGTTGCAAAACAGTTAAATCCCAACGGAGGCGCTATTGCATTAGGACATCCCGTAGGAGCATCCGGATGTCGTATTCTTGTTACCCTGCTTCATGAAATGGAAGCCAAGGATGCCAAGAAAGGTCTTGCAACCCTTTGTATCGGCGGCGGTATGGGCTGCGCTACAATCGTTGAGAGAGACTAATCATTACAAATTTTAAAATTACACCATGGCTTATTTCCCCTAAAAAGGGGGAAATAGGTCAAGGTGTTTTTGTACGTATAGTGTCCGTGCAGATATAAAAGACAGTGCACCGGGCCGTATGTGCAGATAGCAAATTTATAAAACGGAAGGAGCTACCCATATGGAATTCGTATTATACGAACAAAAAGGAGCTGTTGGTATTATTACCATCAACAGGGAAAAAGCATTAAACGCATTAAATTCCACAGTATTGGAAGAAATCGACGCTGTACTGGACGGCGTTGATTTAGAAGCTGTAAGATGCCTGATCTTAACAGGAGCAGGCCAGAAATCATTTGTTGCAGGTGCAGATATCGGAGAGATGAGCACATTGACAAAAGCGGAAGGCGAAGCATTCGGAAAGAAAGGAAATGATGTGTTCCGCAAGCTGGAAACATTCCCTATTCCCGTTATTGCAGCAGTAAACGGCTTTGCATTGGGCGGCGGCTGTGAGATTTCCATGAGCTGTGATATCAGAATCTGTTCCGACAATGCCGTATTCGGACAACCGGAGGTTGGACTTGGCATCACTCCCGGATTCGGCGGTACCCAGAGACTTGCAAGGATCGTTGGACCGGGCATGGCAAAGCAGATGATTTATTCCGCAAGAAATATCAAGGCAGACGAAGCTTTAAGAATCGGTCTTGTCAATGCCGTTTATCCTCAGGAAGAGCTAATGGCAGCAGCTGAGAAGCTGGCAGGCGCTATTGCAAAGAATGCACCTATTGCCGTCCGCAACTGCAAGAAAGCGATCAATGACGGTTTAGAGGTTGATATGGATCAGGCAATCGTGATGGAAGAGAAGCTGTTTGGCGACTGTTTTGAGACAGAGGATCAGAAATACGGTATGGCATTCTTCCTTGACAAAAACAAGGAGAAGGTTAAAGAACCCTTTAAGAATTGTTAATGGGACGGAAATCATAAAAACTGCTGGCAGGTACGGAAGCTTTGTGCATACAGACAGCAGTTACGGATAACGGATCGGATAATTAACCCGGCTGCTGCGCTGGTCCCAATAAGTGCGGTTGACGGATAATAAAATTAAAATAATAATATAAGGAGGATCTACAATGAAGGTAGGTATTATTGGTGCTGGTACAATGGGCTCCGGAATCGCTCAGGCATTTGCCCAGACAGAAGGTTATGAAGTTTGTCTTTGCGATATCAATGAAGAATTCGCAGCAAACGGAAAAAACAGAATTGCAAAAGGTTTTGAGAAACGTGTTGCAAAAGGTAAAATGGCGCAGGAGGATGCAGACAAAATCTTAGCTAAGATTACAACCGGCGTGAAAACAATCTGTACAGACTGCGACTTGGTTGTTGAAGCGGCTCTTGAAGTGATGGATATCAAAAAACAGACATTTAAAGAGTTACAGGACATCTGCAAACCCGACTGTATCTTTGCTACAAATACTTCTTCCCTTTCCATCACGGAAATCGGCGCTGGCATTGACAGACCGGTAATCGGAATGCATTTCTTCAATCCCGCTCCTGTTATGAAGCTGGTTGAAGTTATCGCAGGTCTTAACACACCGGCTGAGACTGTTGATAAAATCAAAGCGATTTCTGAAGAAATCGGCAAAACTCCCGTACAGGTTGAGGAAGCAGCAGGCTTTGTTGTTAACAGAATCCTCATCCCTATGATCAATGAAGCGATCGGCATTTACGCTGACGGCGTTGCATCTGTAGAAGGTATCGATACCGCTATGCAGCTGGGAGCAAATCATCCTATGGGACCGCTGGCATTAGGCGACTTAGTAGGTCTTGATATCGTATTGGCAATTATGGAAGTCCTTCAGGCTGAGACAGGCGATTCCAAATACCGTCCTCATCCCCTTTTAAGAAAAATGGTTCGCGGCGGCAAGCTTGGCAGAAAAACAGGTATCGGCTTCTACGATTACAGCAAATAAATATTTTTAAAATAAAATGGAGGAAAGAAAAATCATGGATTTTACTTTAAGCAAAGAACATGAAATGGCGAGACAGTTATTTAAAGATTTCGCTGAAAACGAAGTAAAACCTCTTGCTCAGGAGGTAGATGAAACAGAAGTTTTCCCGAGAGCAACCGTTGACAAAATGGCAAAATACGGCTTCTTAGGAATTCCTGTACCCAAGGAATACGGCGGACAGGGATGCGATCCTTTGGCATATGCTATGTGCGTAGAGGAGCTTTCCAAGGTCTGCGGTACTACAGGCGTTATCGTATCCGCTCATACATCCCTTTGTATTGACCCGATTATGACATACGGTACCGAAGAGCAGAAACAGAAATATGTTGCTCCCCTTGCAAAGGGCGAGAAGTTAGGCGCTTTCGGTCTGACAGAGCCCGGAGCAGGTACAGACGCACAGGGACAGCAGACAAAGGCTGTACTCGATGGCGATGAATGGGTATTAAACGGCACAAAATGCTTTATTACAAACGGTAAAGAAGCGGACGTTTATATTGTTATTGCCGTTACAGGCAAAATTGAGAAACGCGGTCGTATGCAGAAAGAAATTTCCGCATTCATCGTAGAAAAAGGAACTCCCGGATTTACATTCGGTACCAAGGAAAACAAAATGGGTATCCGCGGTTCATCTACATACGAATTAATCTTTACAGACTGCCGCATCCCCAAAGAGAACCTTTTAGGCGCTAAGGGAAAAGGCTTTGGAATCGCAATGCATACTCTTGACGGCGGACGTATCGGTATCGCTGCCCAGGCTTTAGGCCTTGCAGAGGGCGCAATGGAGACAACTATCCAGTATGTAAAAGAGAGAAAACAGTTCGGAAGATCCATCGCACAGTTCCAGAATACACAGTTCCAGCTGGCTGACATGGCAACAAAGGTACAGGCTGCCCAGTTACTGGTCTACAAAGCTGCTATGGCAAAGGCTACCCAGAAGGTTTATTCTGTAGAAGCTGCTATGGCTAAATTATATGCTGCAGAAGTAGCTATGGAAGTAACAACAAAATGCGTTCAGTTACACGGCGGATACGGTTACATCAGAGAGTATGATGTAGAGCGTATGATGCGTGACGCTAAGATCACAGAAATCTACGAAGGAACTTCCGAAGTTCAGCGTATGGTTATTTCTGGCAGTTTATTAAAATAGGAGGTACGTTATCGTGAAAATCATCGTTTGTATTAAACAGGTTCCGGATACAAAAGGCGGCGTTAAGTTCAATCCGGATGGAACGCTGGACAGGGGTGCAATGCTTGCTATTATGAATCCTGATGACAAAGCAGGTTTAGAGGCAGCTCTCAGATTAAAAGACCAGTACGGCGCAGAGGTAACAGTTCTTACCATGGGTCTTCCCAAGGCGGCAGACGTTCTTCGTGAGGCAATTGCCATGGGCGCAGATAAGGGTGTACTTGTAACAGACAGAGTTTTGGGCGGCGCAGATACCTGGGCTACATCCACAACCATTGCAGGTGCGATCAGAAATCTGGAATATGACTTGATCATTACCGGACGTCAGGCTATTGACGGAGATACCGCTCAGGTAGGTCCTCAGATTGCCGAGCATTTAGGTTTACCGGTTATTTCGTATGCACAGGATATTAAGGTAGAAGGAGACAAGGTAATCGTTCAGCGTCAGTATGACGACAGATACCATGTATTGGAGGCAAAAATGCCCTGCCTTATCACAGCTCTTTCCGAGTTAAATGACCCTCGTTATATGACTCCCGGCGGAATTTTTGACGCATGTAAGGCAGAGATTACCACATGGGGCAGAGCAGACTTAAAGGATGTAGAGGATTCCAACTTAGGTCTTGCAGGTTCTCCTACCAAGATTGCAAAAGCATCGGACAAGGTTCGTAAGGGTGCAGGCGAGAAAGTAACTCCTGATTCTCCCGATGAAGCAGTAGATTATATCGTAGGAAAATTGAAAGAGAAACACGTTATCTAATATTATAAGGAAAAGTGGTGAACAAAATGAATTTAGAAGAATATAAAGGTGTATATGTCTTTGCACAGCAGGTAGATAATGAAATCAGCGGCATTGCTTTTGAATTGCTTGGTAAAGCCAAAGAATTGGCCGCTCCTTTGAACACAGATGTAACGGCAGTTTTAATCGGTTCTGATGTTAAGGGTCTTGCAGACCAGTTAGCAGAGTATGGTGCAGATAAGGTTATCGTAGTGGACGATCCCGAATTAAAGGAATACAGAACAGAGCCTTATGCACATGCACTCGCTTCCGTTATTGACAAATACAAACCGGAGATCATGTTAGTGGGCGCAACAGCAATCGGAAGGGATTTAGGTCCTACTGTATCTGCAAGAGTTGCGACAGGTCTTACCGCTGACTGTACAGTACTGGAAATCGGCGATTTCCCTTTAGTAGCAGTTCCCGGCAAGGAAGACGAGCAGAAACACAATCAGCTGTTAATGACTCGTCCTGCATTCGGCGGCAACACAATCGCAACAATTGCCTGCCCTAACAACCGCCCTCAGATGGCTACTGTCCGTCCAGGCGTTATGCAGAAAATCGAGCCTATTAAGGATGCAAAAGCAGTTGTGGAAGAGTTCAATCCCGGATTTGCTCCCAACAACAAATATGTAAGCATCAAGGAAGTTGTAAAAGCAGTTTCCGATACAGTTGATATTATGGACGCTAAGATTTTAGTATCCGGTGGACGTGGCGTAGGCAGTCCTGAGAATTTCAAGATTTTAGAAGATCTTGCAGCAGCTCTGGGCGGAACGGTAAGCTGCTCCCGTGCAGTAGTTGATGCAGGCTGGAAACCCAAGGATTTACAGGTTGGACAGACCGGTAAGACCGTTCGTCCCAATGTATACTTTGCAATCGGTATTTCCGGCGCTATCCAGCATGTAGCAGGTATGGAAGAAGCTGATATTATCGTAGCAATCAACAAAGATGAAGATGCTCCTATCTTTGATGTAGCAGACTACGGTGTTGTAGGCGATTTGAACAAAATCGTACCTCAGCTGACAGAGAGCATTAAAGCGGCAATGGCTGCTAAGTAAAAAAGGTGTTTTGGTAGTTTTGTTTTACTTACTTTTGGGGGAGGGGCTTTGACCTTCCCCCGCAATTTTATAGAAGATAGTTTTATATATGTTTTGTGTTGCAACGGACATATCTTTCTATCGGAAAAAGAATCCCGGACGTTGGTTTCGGGATTCTTTTTTTGAGTAAATGGAAAAATAAGTTTGAAGAAAGAAGAGAAGGAGGATTTATGAGTTATACAAACAAAACATTGGAGGAACTCAATGTTTTGGATGATTTCCTCATGAACGCTATTGTGACCACGCCGGAAATCGGGGAGGTATTCTGCAGGACTTGTTGTCGGCTTTTTCACAAAGGAAAATCGGGAAAATCAGTCGGATTCTTAATGCAAATAAGGAAAATCTTTGGTAATATAAAAAGAGAAAATGCGGAATGGGATTGTCATAGAATAACATTTCGAAAATTGCAGAAAATGAATGGTGTTAAAAAGGGGGAATCAGAAATGAAGAAAGCAATGTTATACATATCGATTATTATGTCTGTCGTTTATGCTGTGGCAGTGGGCTTTGTAATAGCATTACAGGGGCCCGTAAGGAAAGCACAGGGATTTATTTATGATTATGAGGAGGCTCCTTTTATGCTTCCTGTGCCGGTGCTGTTTATCTGCATTGTGATGATAGCGGCAGTTATCGTTTTTGCCGTATTGCTGTTGCGGGCGAATGACAATATGAGGGTTCATATGGAAACTGCAGCAGTAATTGTGCTTTCCGTTTTGATAGTGCTGATGCCCTGGATATTTCATTTGGCTATGGTAATACAAGTTTGGTACTATTCTTATACAGTAGGTGCAATGGGAGTAGTGGCATATAACATGCTTCAACGGGGAATTGCAGCCTGTAATCCGCTCTTGGTCTTTGCCATGCTGTTACAGGTTATTTATACGGGAATCTCTTTGGGAAAGAAGGGACATTGACATGAGAATACTAAAGAAAATTGATTATAACTCTCCCGTTGTACTCAGTTTTGTCTTTTTATCATTTGTAGTGCTGATTTTGGGTTATATAACAAAAGGTTTTACGACACGGCTCTTTTTTTGTGTATACCGTTCCTCGCCATTAGATTTGCTGACCTATGTCAGACTGGTGGGCCATGTGCTGGGACATGCGAATCTGTCTCATTATATTAATAATATGATGATGCTTCTTCTGGTAGGGCCCATGCTGGAAGAGAAGTACGGCAGTAAACTCCTTTTTGAAATGATGTTTATAACAGCGGTTATAACAGGTTTGGCTAATAATATGCTTTTTCCAACCGGACTGCTTGGGGCAAGCGGTATTGTCTTTATGATGATCATTTTATCCTCCGTGACCAGCGTCAAGGAAGGGAAAATACCCCTGACCCTGATCGTGGTAGTTATTCTGTATCTGGGGGAGCAGGTTGCGGCAGGAATTTTCAGCGCAGATAATATTTCCCAGCTGACCCATATTGTAGGCGGTGTATGCGGCGGCGTATTCGGCATGATGATGAACAAAAAGGAATGGCGGGAATTATAATCGTGAAACGGTAATTTGCGGCAGCTGGGTGGATTAAAAAAGGTACGGAGGCAGAAATGGCAAAGCAAAAGGAAATAAAAACCAATGCCATGCGCATTTTGGATAGATTAAAAATAGCGTATACGCATCAATCTTATGAGTGCGGGGAGTTTATAGACGGAATAGAAACTGCGGATAAGCTGAGGCTGCCTCACGAGCTGGTTTATAAGACTTTGGTTACCACCGGGGCAGGCGGACAGTATTTTGTGTTTGTTCTTCCTATAGAAGAGGAACTGGATATGAAAAAGGCGGCAAAGGCAGTGGGAGAGAAGTCTGTTTCCATGATTCATGTAAAAGATATTACGGCAGTTACCGGTTATGTCAGGGGCGGCTGTACTGCCATAGGTATGAAGAAGCAGTATAGGACGGTTATCAGCGACAGGGCGGAAGGACTGGAGCGGATATATGTCAGCGGTGGAAAAATCGGATGCCAGATAATGCTTGCGCCGGGGGATCTGTGCAAGGCGGTACAAGGTAGTTTTGGAGATATTTTGGTGGAATAAAAAAGCAGCCGGGATTGAAGAAGAGGCCGCCAAATGATTCATGCGGGCAGCGCCCTATAGAGAAAAAAATATAATATACCCTTAGTGAGCGAGCTCCCACGGGTATATTATATTTTTTTCTCTGCATGGCTTGGAAATTGCACATTTCCACTTGTAGTTTACATAAAGGTATGGGTATAATAGAAAAAGGAACAAAAGAAAGAACAAAAGAAAGAACAAAAGATAGAGTGTGATTATGTGGTATTTTCAAGTATAGAATTTCTGTTGGGATTTCTCCCGATTTTTTTAGTGATATATTATCTGACTCCTGCTCGTTATAAAAATATTATTTTATTCTTGGGGAGTTTGTTTTTTTATGCCTATGGGGAGCCTAAGTATGTATTGCTTTTGCTCTCATCCGTTGTATTGAATTATTTTTTCGGACGGATTCTTGCGCCGGAGGGGAAGCTTCAAAAGCCGGTCAGACAGATCTGTTTTGCAGGAATATTGTCGGTTAATGTGGGAATGCTGGCTCTGTTTAAATGGGCGCCGGAAAACTGGACGCTTCCACTGGGAGTCAGTTTTTATACCTTTCAGATCATTTCCTATCTGGCGGATGTATACCGGGGAGATATCAAACCGGAAAAGTCTTTTTTAAAGCTGGGAACTTACGTCAGCATGTTCCCGCAGCTGGTGGCCGGGCCTATTGTAAATTACAGTGAGGTTTCGGACGCTTTAAGGGCTCCAAAGGTTTCTCCAAAGGATTTGGATGCGGGCTTAAAAACCTTTGTGTGGGGACTGACTATGAAAGTACTGATAGCGGATCGTTTGTCTATCCTATGGAATGAAATATCCACCATCGGTTATATCAGTATTTCCACGCCGCTTGCATGGATGGGAGCAATATCGTATTCTATGCAGATATATTTTGATTTTTACGGGTATTCTCTTATGGCAATCGGTCTGGGAAGAATGCTTGGTTTTGAACTTCCTGTGAATTTTAATATGCCTTATATGGCAAAAAGCATACGGGAATTTTACCGCAGATGGCATATGACTTTGGGAAGATGGTTTACCAAATATGTTTATATTCCTTTGGGCGGCAGCAGGAAAGGGATATTAAGGACTCTTGGGAATCTTCTTTTCGTATGGGTTCTGACTTCTTTATGGCATGGAGGAAGTATTAATTTCCTGATCTGGGGTATGGCGCTGTGTTTCTTTATTATGCTGGAGAAGATGATTGATTATCTGATCTTTCAAGGCAAGAAAAAGACAACCGCTGTACTTGCTTCAGTATTTAAGCATCTATATGTGCTTTCGATAATTCCCGTTACATGGGTATGCTTTGCCATTTCCAAAACAGATGATTTGCTCATATATCTGGGCAGGATGTTTGGAATAGTAGGTGGGATGAATGTAAAGGAAGGCGTTTTTGGAAGTAAATGCGGCAGATACGGTATGATCATGCTGATGGGAATGTTTTTCTGTACACCCCTTGGGGAAAAGCTTTTTCAAAAAGGAAAAGACCGGCTTTGGGGAATGATTTTTCTGGCAGGCCTATTTTGGCTCTGCGTATGGTATATTATAACTATGGGCGATAATCCTTTTATGTATTTCAGATTTTAGAGAGGCAATGATGATAAGTGGACAAATTCAGATATTATAGATTTATTTGTTTACTGTTACTTGGCGGCGTTCTGTTTTTTGGCTATGAAGGAATGGCTGAAAAATATAAAACAGAAATGCAGGAAGCCTGGGAAGAAACAGTGGACAATGCGGAAACGTCCCTTTCCGGAAACGGTTTGTGGGCGGGAAAAATGACAGACAGATCGGATGGAGAAAAAGCAGACGGAAAGGATGATGGAAAAAAAGGCGGGGGTGTTTCATCAAACAATCCGGAAGAAGAGGTTTTTGGAGAAGCTGAGAATACGGTCAGTGAAAATGACGGGGAAAATGAAACGCCGGTATGGACTTACGTAAATGTGGATGAAGGCTACTTTGATGACGCGGTATTTATCGGGGATTCCCGCACCGTTGGGCTGTATGATTATGCAGGTCTTGATAACGCTGCCTTTTATGCTTCTTCAGGACTGACGATTTATAAACTTTTTGAAGATCCGGACGGCAAATATAAAGACGGCAACTGGAAGGAAAATATCGGAACGGCTTTGAGTCAAAGGCAGTTTTCCAAGGTATATCTGATGATCGGAATCAATGAAATGGGAACCGGAGATGTGGACTATTTTATTGAGCATTATGAAGAAGCTGTTGCGAAAATCAAAGAGCTTCAGCCCGGCGCCATTATATACCTTCAAAGTATTTTGCGGGTCACAACAGAGCGTTCCGCAAAGGGCGATTATATTAACAACGAAGGGATTGACGCCCGTAATGAAAGAATTGCCGGGCTGGCAGACAATGAAAGGATATTTTATCTGGATATTAACAGTGTCGTCTGTGATGAGAGCGGCGGGCTGAATCCGGAGTATACCTTTGACGGCGTACATCTTTATGCTCAGTATATTCATATCTGGAAGGAATATCTCATGAGCCATGGAGTGGAATTTACCATGGAGAATGAGTAAAGAAGCTGTGGAAAAACAGAAGGCAATAAAAGAGTGCATGGAAAAGCGGATGGCAATCAGAGAGCGCATCGAAAAACGAAACGATCAAAGAAGGCTGGGAATCAGAAAAAGGGAAGAGAGTAGAAATAGAGGAAAACGAAAAGTAAAAGGCATAAAAATAGAATATTCGTCCATACTAATCCAAAACGGAGGTAACCAGAATGGACGGAATCAACCAAAGCCTTGTCCCCAGTATTATGAACGGCGCTGTGGAACTGGGAATGCAGAATAAAATTGACAGTCAGACAGATGATGAGCGTATGCAGCGATTATCCACAAAGCTGATTGAAAAAGGAAGACAGGATGATGTGCAAAGAGCCGTGTCCAATGAAGATTACAGACAGGCTCTTTACGATGAATTTGAGATTTAGCAAGGGCTTTAATATCCGTTTTTCTTTAATTCGGCGACAATTTCATAAAATACATTTAAAACGTCGAAGCCTTTTATGTCTTCCCGCTTTAAATCAATCATATCGCCATGGGAAATCCCGCGGCGATATTTATTTTTTAAGATTCCACGGAAATTTCCCCACTGTACGCTGGAAATATCTACGAGGCCGTCGTTTTGTCTGCCCTTGCAGGTGCACATGAGCAGGTAGGGAACGGTCAGAAGGGAATCGCTGAAGCAGGATTTCATGACCGAACCGTAGCTCTGATAATAAACGCCGGGAATATCTTTGTTTTTTTCATTAAATTCCCGACAAAATACGGGATCCAGCTGCTTGCTGGAGGAATAACAGTCCGGCTTGTCATCTCCCGCAAGGATAAAGGGACGGTTGATGCAGTCCGCAATAAAGCGGTAGAGGGAGTCGGGAAGCTTATTCAACAGCGTAATCAATTCCGAGCCATAGTGGGGCGTATTGATAGTGGTTAAGGATGCCACCCTGTCGCCGTAGCCCATGGAGGAAATCAGATAACGGGCTTCCAGTCCGCCTTTGGAGTGGGCAATGATATTTACCTTGGTGCAGTTGTTTTCAGCTAATGCACGGTCTATGGTCTGTGCAATAACGGCTGTATTTTCCTCGATGGTTCCCCATGCCTTTTGATGTCCGTAATAAATTTTAGCGCCGTGATTTCCCAGGATAAGAGGAATTCTGCCCCAGTAATTGAAAAAGCGCAAATCCCGGAAGCCGATGCCGTGGAGTAAAACCAGGGGATATTTGGTAGCGCAGGTATCATCCTTTATATGGAAAGCTTCTATGTCTTTTCTGTGAACAGCCACAAGGTACTCGTCCTTTGCGGCACGGCACATAATATGGGCAAGGTAAAGCTGCACAAAAGGCACCCACATAAACAGGCAGATAAATATTCTTTTTACAATGCCCAGATTGCGTGAGGTAAAAAAGATACGCAGGCATCCGTTTGCCAGAAAAAGCCATACAAAGATAAGGGCATAGACCACCTCCGCAGATATCAGAAAGGTATGCAGGGGAAAGCTTTTGTAAGGCGCCTCATATGCCACAATACGGTAGGGATTACCCAGCGCAGGTAAAAGCCTTGGCAATAAAAGGTAACAGCAGGCATACCAGAGAGGCAGCAGATACAACCCCGTAATGCCTACATGAATCAGAGTTCTGCCGCCGTAGAGAATGCCGATGCGCATGCTTCCGCTTTCATTTTTTCGAGGGCAGTGGAAATGAATCCGCAGGGTGGTATAAAGCTGGAAAAACACTACGGCTGTCCAGAAAAATATGTAAGAAGCGCCTGATGCTTTTGGCAGATAGTCGCAAATATAATATACTAATAACGGAAGATGGGGCGCAAAAAATAAATAGGGAATCAGCCATTTCTTTTTGGAAAGGTCGAAAACCTGTATTAAATCCAGTAATGGAATAATAAATAAAATAATGCTCCAAATGTAAATCTGCATATTATTTCCTCATCGTATGTCTTATTTTGTGAAATATAATTTGTAAAATAATTTATCAATCATAATTTTCTGAAAGTATAAGAATACTTTTATGATATAAATATAATATAGTATAACATAAAATAAAATAAAGTATTGAAAAGAATCAGAAAGCAATTTGAGAATTCATTTAGGAATGCGAAAGGCATAAAATAATATTTTAAAAATACGGCCCCTGCAAATTGAGTTAACACTCATTTACAGGGGCTGCAATTGTCGTATGTTTTTAACTGCATTGTTTTAATTGAAATAAATACTTTTAAAGTATGAAGGGGAATTCTAGTATTTTAGCACATCTTCCACAATTTCAACAGCATCCATAATGCAGTCGGGGCAGGAACGGAGCACCTTTCCCGTTTCAATTCCCTTTAACTCCCCGCATATGCTGGTGCCGTTCTTTTCACGGAACTGCTTTACAATTTCCCTGGAAAGCTGGTAGGTGGCAGCCTTAGTACCCGGATTTTCAAAATTACCGTCGCTGTTTTTGAGTCCGGCTAAAATAACGGCTCCCGTTACGGCGCCGCAGGTTCCTTCCATGCCGCCCATGCCGAGGCCGCAGCCTTCGCAGACCTTAAAGAGGAGTTCCTTATCTATGCCGGCTTCTTCTGCAAATGCCATTGCAACGGCCTGTGCACAGTTATATTTTTGGTTATGGTACGCAATTGCTAATTCTTTTTTCGTCATAAGTAGCTCCTTTGCTTTTAATTGTTTTCTTTATTTTGAATGAATAAATCGTTTCGGGGATGATGTTTGCTCATGTGTACTTGTGTATGTCTGATGTAAACAGCTACTATAAAAAGAATTTCCTTTTGGAGAATCATGGTTTCCAAAAAGAAATCCTTTTTTACAGGAGAGAAGCCTGTGCTGAAAGCTTCGCTGCCGGATATTTTAATATTCTTTTGCAGCCTCTTCGCCGTTTAATACGCGGATTGCGCCCTGAGCTAAAGCCAACAGTTCGTCTTCGCCGGGATAAACAGTAAAGGGAGCCATCCATTCACATTTTTCCTTTAAGCCTGCAATCACGCCTTTATCGTAAGCGATACCGCCGGTTGCGATGATCTGGTCCACCTTGCCGTTTAAAACGCACGCCATAGAACCGATATCTTTGGCAACCTGTTGGATAAATGCTTCCCGAAGCTTAATTGCCTCTTCGTTTCCTTCAGAAGCCATCTTCTCCACATCGCGCATATCATTGGTTCCAAGGTAAGCATTGAAGCCGCCGTTTCCTACGATTTTTTTGTAAACCTCCTTTTCGGTATATTTACCGGAGAAGCACATTTTGATCAAAGCGCCGGAAGGTACTGCGCCTGCCCTCTCGGGAGAGAATGCTCCGTCGCCGTCTAAAGCGTTAAATACGTCTACGACCTTGCCCTGTTTGTGAGCGCCTACGGAAACGCCGCCGCCCATATGCACTACTACAAGATTTAAGGAATCATAGGATTTGCCGTTTTCCTTTGCATAGCGTTTTGCAACCGCCTTCTGGTTTAAAGCATGGAAAACGCTGGTACGGGGCAGTTCCGGCACGCCGGAATATCTTGCGATGTCGTCCAGTTCGTCTACAACAACTGGGTCAACGATATAAGAGGGAACGCCGATGGAATCCCCGATTTCCCTTGCCAGAATGCCGCCCAGGTTGGAAGCATGCTGACCCTGCACGCCTGTCTTTAAATCCTCAAGTAAGGAATCGCTTACCGCATAAGTGCCGCCGGGAATGGGTTTTAACATGCCGCCGCGCCCTACTACAACATTTAAGGAATTGATGTCAAAATTTTTGGAATCCAGTAAATTTAAGATAATATCCTTGCGGAAATCCTTCTGGTCTACGATGGAAGCATAGCCTGCGATCTCTTCTGTGGAATGTCTCAAGGTTTCTTCAAACAATAACGTCTCGTCTTCAAATACACCGATTTTGGTGGAGGTGGAGCCGGGATTGATAATTAAACTTTTAATAGACATATTCGTTCTCCTTTTATTTATTTTTCATGAATTCGGATACAACAGCGCCTAAAGCTAAAGAGTTGACCTTAACCTCGACAGAATCGGAACGGCTTGTTAAAAGAACCGGAGCCTTTGTGCCGGTTAACATGTTGCCGTTTACCATTTTTGCGGTATGTACCATAGCCTTGTATACGAGATTTCCCGCATGGATGTCCGGAAACAGTAAAATGTCCGCATCGCCTACGATCTTTCTGTCGGAAGCGCCTGCCTTATGCTGTGCCGCCTCAGGACAGATTGCTAAGTCAAGGGAAAGGGGACCGTCAACGATACAGCCGGTAATCTTGCCTTCGTCGTTCATTTTTGTCAGCTCTGCAGCCTCAACGGTAGCGGGCATTTTGGGATTTACAACTTCAACTGCCGCAAGGGGCGCTACCTTGGGGTTGGGAATGCCGCATGCATGACAGACTTCCACAGTGTTATTGATAATGGCAACTTTATCCTCAAGTGTAGGATAGGGGATAAATGCAACGTCGGATAAGAACAGTAACTGGTCTATGCCCTCCACATCGAATACGCATACATGGGATAAGGGCTGGCCGGTACGCAGACCTACCTCTTTGTCCAGAACGCTCTTTAAGAAGCCCTTAGTATCGATCATGCCTTTCATGTACATATCCGCTTTTCCCTCATGGACAAGGGAAACGGCCTTTCTTGCGGCCTCGGTAATGTCCTTTTCGTCGATGATTTCATAGCCGGATAAATCCATCTGGATGGATGCAGCGATTTCCTTAATTTTGTCTTCGTCGCCTACTAAAATAGCATCGGCGATGTTGCGCTCTTTTGCAACTTTGATAGCTTCCAAAACAGGAGCATCCTGAGCAACGGCAACGGACACTTTTTTCAGCGGGCAGCCGTCTAACTTGGCAATTAACTCATCAAAACTCTTTGTCATTTTATCCTACCTCTTTCTTATTAAAATTATGGATATGCGGACGTTCCGCATCCGTTAAAATCATATCACTATTGTGGGCAAAAATCAACGAGGCAGGCGGGGAGTTTTGTGTTTTTTTCTGTTGTCCGGTTACTTTTCACAGCCATGTCATATTTTAACTCGGCAATAGGCCGGAACATGCGCTTTGATTCCCTTTAATATATCTTGTCCTTATCATCAAAACTTTGTATGATAAAAAAGGATTGTAAGAAATCTGTAAGAAATATCCCATGAATTTTGTAAAAAATATAGGTTATCTTAAGAACAGCTCAAGGATACGGCTGCAAAATAAGCTGCGGAAAGGCATGGTAAATGAAATGGGCGAACGTGTATTGGTAGTAGACGACGACAGAGAGATTGTAAAAGCCATCGACATTCTGTTGAAAAAAGAAGGCTATGAGGTGTTGAAGGCATATGACGGTCTTCAGGCGCTGGATATTTTGTCCAGGGAGTCGGTAAGGCTGGTGCTGATCGATGTGATGATGCCGAAGCTAGACGGCCTGTCAGCGGTAATGCGCATCAGGGAAAAGCAGAACATTCCCATTATCGTGCTCAGTGCAAAGAGTGAAGAAACAGACAAGGTATTGGGGCTGTCTATGGGAGCCGACGATTACGTGGCGAAGCCCTATAATCCCCAGGAGCTGGCAGCCCGGGTAAAAAGCCAGCTGCGAAGATATACCAGTCTGGGAGATATCCACGCAGGGAGCAGGGCCGGCGAAATCAGAAACGGACGGCTGCTTTATAACACTGAGGAAAAAATACTTTACGCAGACGGAGAGCCCGTCAGACTAACGGCCACGGAAACTAAGATCATCGATTTGTTTATGCGTAATCCCGGCCGTGTATTTCCCGCAGAAGAAATCTACAGAAGAGTCTGGGAGGAGGATAACTTTGTGTCGGAAAATACCGTGATGGTGCATATCCGGCGCATACGCGAAAAGGTGGAGCTGAATCCGAAAGAGCCAGAATATATAAAGGTGGTGTGGGGCATTGGATACAAAATGGAAAAACAGGAAAAAAATAGTTAGCTTTCTCATTTTCTTTTTGGGAATCAGCTTAAGCTTAGGGAGTATAGCGGGTCTTTTCAGGGCTAAACCATACGGCATACGGATATGGCAGTTGAACCGGCTTTTAGAGGATGATTACCAGCAAAGCGAGAGCTTCAGGGCATATGTGGTTAACCGTCTGGATAATTTCCTGATTTTGGCCACAGGGGGAGAAGGCCTGTGGTACACATGGGGGTATGATAACAACGTCTATAACGGTGTATATTATGATAACGGATATTCTTATGACAGCGTTTATAGAGACTACTTTGAAGACTATGAATACAGCTATGCCGGGGAGAATGTGATAGAGCAGGAGGACGTCCGGGAGGACATCCGGAAAGGAAGGAACACAGGAGAAGCTTTCAGTGTGCCTGATCAGGAGAAAGAACAGGTAAAGCGTCTTACGGATGAGCAGAAGCGGGAGATTGCCATGAGATATCATGACAGCATTAAGGGAGATAAGAATCTTCTTTATACCATTGCTTACGACGGCGAGGTGCTGTACAGTAATGCGGATCTTCTTTCCGAAAACGGGACGCCTGTTGCTCCTGACGGTTACAATTTTCTTCTGTATTTTGACGGGGAAAAGGTCAGTATCTTTAAGGATGGTAAGGAAATAGACGTATACGGGGACGGTTACTATTATGAAGATAGTGATTGGTATGTTCCCGGTTATACCAATTTCCAGGCGGGCGATGACGTGAAAAAGGCAGTTGTCTGCATTGCCGCTGCCAAAGAGCCCGTACTTTATGCGGAAGGCGCCTACAAAGAAGGAGGGGCAAGGCAATACGGCAACGACCTCTATTGGATGAATGTAAGCCTTCAGGAGGGACGGAAGGAAATCCTAAAGGGATTTATGGGTCTGGGTCTTGGATGCATTTTATTGCTGGGGGTTTTTCTGTGCCGGAAAAGTTATCTTGAGGCAACAGAAGGAATTGCACGTGTTCAGGGGAAAATTTGGCTGGAATGTAAGATCCTGCTGTTTTTAGGGCTGTTTTATGCGCCAATCCTCTTAGGCCTGAGATTTGGTTACGGCCTGTGGGAAGAATGGGCTTTTTATGAGTATGACTACGGCTTAGAAGAAGTCTTTTGGCTTGGCGACGAGCTGGCAGCCTCCATCCCACCCCTGTTTTGGATCGTATTGTTCTGGGGGCTTTGGCTGTTCTTTAATGATTTACGGCATAACAAAAAGATATGGCGCTGCAGTCTGATGGCAAAGCTTTACCGCACTTTTACCGCAAAGAACCTGCGCCTGCCCATATCTAAGAAAATGTCCCGCCGGAACCTGATCGTTTTTATTTTAACGTTTGCCTACGGAATTTTGATGCTTGGCGGAAGCATATTGGCCGGTATAATTTTAAGAGGAGAATATGCATTGCTTGTCGTATTGCTTCTGGCTGCCGCTGGAACGGTCTGTTTCCTGATATTGCAGTATCTGGCGGGAGCGGAAAATATGAAAGCGGCCAGAGATTTGGAGACCTTGTCCCGCCGTATCACTCAGATCAGAAACGGCGATTACGGGGCGGCATACAACGGAGAGAGAGAAGATGAAACGGACAATGAAACAGGCGGCAAGGTCAAGGGGCAGAATGCAGAACGATTTCAGCCCGGCGACGGATTGGAAGATGTCATGGCCCAACTAGAGGATATCCGCCACGGCATGGCAATGGCAGTGGACGAACAGATGAAGAGTGAACGGATGAAGGTGGAACTGATAGCAAATGTGTCCCATGACATCAAGACGCCTCTTACTTCCATTATAAGCTATGTGGAAATTCTCAAGCAGGAGGAAGAACTGCCGGATCATATAAAAGACTACATCAAGATTTTGGATGAGAAATCCCAGAGGCTTAACAATATGGTTCAGGACGTATTTGCCGTAAGCAAGGCCGCTTCGGGAGAACTGCCCATGCAGATGGAGGAATTGGATTTTGTAAAGCTTTTAAGCCAGACCATGGCGGACATGGAAGAACAGATTCAAAACAGTGATGTTACCTTCCGAACGGAGCTTCCAAACGTGCCTGTGATGATTCTGGCCGATGGTCAGCGTCTGTACCGGGTGTTCCAGAACCTGTTCCAGAACGCCATTAAACATTCTCTAAAAGGCTCCAGAGTATATGTTACTCTCCGGACAGAAAATTCTTTGGCAACAGCCAGCGTTAAAAATACTTCCCTGCAGGAGCTGGATAAAGAAAAGGATTTTGCAGAACGCTTTACCAGAGGGGATCAAAGCCGTACCGACGGCGGCAGCGGTTTAGGGCTGTCCATTGCCCAGAGCTTTACAGAAGCCTGCGGCGGCAGATTTTCATGGGAGACGGATGCGGATCTGTTTGTAGTGAAGATTACTTTTAAAATAGTATAGATGCATATTTTTTTGATTCCGACGCCGGCTGTAGGGCATAAGTGCCCTATGGCCGGCGTCAGGTAAAATCGGTATTCTTTTACACTTTGTTCATAAAAAATTTATGGAATGGTCACAGGGCTTTTGGTTGAATCCCGTTGAATCCCGTTATTAAATCTGTTACAATAGACATTAGGGTCTAAAAAGGGGAAGTTTTTTTGCTCCCCGAGATTATAGGAGCGACAGAAATGAATGTTGTAGAAAAGGTATTCGGCACTCACAGTGAAAGGGAGCTGAAGCGGATTTACCCCATCGTGGATAAGATCGAAGCTATGAGGGATTCCATGATGGCTTTGTCTGATGAGGAATTAAAAAGTAAGACAAAGGAATATAAAAACAGATTATCCGAAGGCGAGACCTTGGACGATCTGCTTCCGGAGGCATTTGCAACCGTCAGGGAGGCGGCGAGAAGGGTACTTAACATGGAGCATTACAGAGTACAGCTGATAGGCGGTATTATTCTCCATCAGGGACGTATTGCAGAGATGCGTACCGGCGAGGGTAAAACCCTTGTATCCACCCTTCCGGCATATCTCAATGCCTTAGAGGGCAAAGGCGTCTGCGTGGTAACGGTCAACGACTATCTGGCAAAGCGTGATGCGGAGTGGATGGGTCAGGTCCATGAGTTTTTGGGATTAAAGGTGGGCGTTGTATTAAATGCCCTAAAATCCGACGAACGCAGGGAGGCGTATGCCTGCGACATTACCTATGTTACCAACAATGAACTGGGATTTGATTATCTGCGTGACAACATGGTTATCTATAAAGAACAGTTGGTGCTTCGGGATTTACACTATGCCATTATCGATGAGGTTGACTCAGTCTTGATTGATGAGGCCCGTACACCTCTTATCATTTCCGGTCAAAGCGGCAAATCTACCCGTATTTATGAGGCCTGCAATATGCTTGCGCTGCAGTTAAAACGTGGTAAGGATCTGGAAGAGCAGTCCAAGATGGATATCATCATGGGCATCGAGCAGGAGGAGACCGGAGATTTTATTGTCAATGAAAAAGATAAGACCGTTAACCTGACCGCCGAAGGCGTTACAAAGGTTGAGCGTTTCTTTAATATTGAGAACCTTGCGGATCCGGAAAATCTGGAAATCCAGCACAATACCATTTTGGCTCTCCGGGCCCATAACCTGATGACAAGGGATCAGGATTATGTAGTAAAGGATGATCAGGTACTGATCGTTGATGAGTTTACGGGACGTATTATGCCGGGCCGCCGTTATTCCGACGGACTCCACCAGGCTATTGAGGCCAAGGAGCACGTAAAGGTAAAGCGTGAGAGTAAGACCCTGGCCAATATTACATTCCAGAACTTTTTTAATAAATTTGAGAAAAAAGCCGGCATGACAGGTACGGCTTTAACGGAAGAAAAAGAGTTCCGCGATATTTACGGCATGGATGTTATTGAGATTCCCACCAATAAACCGGTGGCCAGAATGGATATGCAGGATGTGGTCTATAAGACGCGGAAGGAAAAGCTCAATGCAGTTGTGGAAGAGGTAAAAGCTTCCTATGAAAAGGGACAGCCTGTATTGGTAGGTACTATCAATATCGACGCGTCCGAGGAGCTCAGCAAGCTTTTGAGTAAGCAGGGCATTCCCCACAAGGTTTTAAATGCCAAGTTCCATGAGCTGGAGGCGGAAATCGTTGCGGCAGCAGGTATTCACGGGCATGTGACCATTGCCACCAATATGGCGGGCCGTGGTACGGATATTAAGCTGGATGATGAGTCAAAGGCAGCAGGGGGACTGAAGATCGTCGGTACGGAGCGTCATGAGTCGCGGCGTATTGATAATCAGTTAAGAGGACGGTCCGGACGTCAGGGCGATCCCGGGGAATCCAGATTTTTCTTATCTTTAGAGGATGATCTGCTGCGTTTGTTCGGCGGAGAGAGAACTATGGCGTTATTCAATGCTCTCGGTATTCCCGAAGGGCAGGAGATACAGCACAGTTCCCTTACAAAAGCGATTGAAAAGGCGCAGAAAAAAATAGAGAGCAACAATTACGGCATCCGTAAGAACCTGTTGGATTACGATCAGGTCATGAACGAGCAAAGAGAGATCATTTATGCGGAACGCCGCCGGGTATTGGACGGCGAAAGTATGCGCGACGCTATTTACAAGATGATCACGGATATTGTGGAAAATTCCGTTTCCATGTGCATTTCCGATGACGGGAACAGCGATGACTGGGATTTGATAGAGCTCCATCAGGTGCTTGGAAATATTATTCCCGTTAAACAGTTAAACCACGGTATGGTCAAGGGAATGAAGAAAAACGAGCTGCTTCATATGTTAAAAGAAGAGGCAGTCAAGCTTTACGAAAGCAAAGAGGCGGAATTCCCCAATGCGGAAGCGATCCGTGAAATTGAGCGCGTCATTTTGCTAAAGGTAATCGACAGAAAATGGATGACTCATATTGACGATATGGATCAGCTGCGTCAGGGTGTGGGACTTGCCGCATACGGACAAAAGGATCCTATCGTGGAATATAAGATGAACGCTTATGAAATGTTTGACGCCATGACGGAAAATATTAAAGAAGATACCGTAAGGCTGTTATTCAGCGTCCGCGTAGAGCAGAAGGTGGAGAGAGAGCAGGTTGCCCAGGTAACCAGTACCAATAAGGATGAAAGCGTGAAAGGCCCTATGAAGAGGGAAGGCGCAAAAGTATATCCCAATGATCCCTGTCCCTGCGGAAGCGGTAAGAAATATAAAAACTGCTGCGGAAGGGCATAGCCTGAAAACCGGAGACGAAAGAAAGCGGCAGGATAGAACACCAAAGGCAAAAGCAGTGACGGATATAAGCAGCGGCAGAAATAAATAGAGATGTTGATCAGATATAACAAATAAGGTGGTGACGCATAAGTGGTCGAATTAGATCAGATGAAGCAGGAGCTTTTGACATATGAGACACCATTGGCGGAAGTAAGGGATTCACTTTGACCTGGCAAATAAGGTCAAACGGATTGAAGAACTGGAAAGGCTGATGGAGACGCCGGATTTCTGGAATGATGCAGAAGAGGCGCAGAAGCTTACAAAAGAATGCAAGGGCTTAAAGGACGATGTAGAAACCTGCGAAGCCCTGAAAACACAATATGAGGACATTGAAGTTTTAATAGAAATGGGTTATGAGGAAAATGACCCGGAGATGATACCCGAGATCAGGCAGGAGCTGGACGGTTTTATTGCGGGGCTGGAAAATATCCGTATTAAGACTCTCCTTTCCGACGAATATGACGGCTATCATGCAATCTTAAAGCTGAATGCAGGGGCCGGCGGAACGGAAAGCTGCGACTGGGCGTCCATGCTGTACCGTATGTATACAAGATGGGCGGAAAAAAAGGGCTTCTCTATAGAAGTACTGGATTATCTGGACGGGGATGAAGCGGGTATCAAATCCGTGACCTTTCAGGTAAACGGAGAGAACGCCTATGGATATTTAAAATCCGAAAAGGGCGTTCACAGGCTTGTGCGGATTTCTCCTTTTAATGCCCAGGGCAAGCGTCAGACCTCCTTTGTGTCATTGGATGTTATGCCGGATATTGAAGATGATGTGGATGTGGAGATCAACGAGGACGATTTGAGAATTGATACCTACCGAAGCTCCGGCGCAGGGGGACAGCATATTAACAAAACTTCCTCGGCAATCCGTATTACCCATATTCCCACGGGAATCGTGGTACAGTGCCAGAACGAGCGGAGTCAGTTCCAGAATAAGGATAAAGCTATGCAGATGTTAAAGGCGAAGCTGTATATGCTGAAGAAAGAAGCCAATGCCGAGAAGCTTTCCGATATTCGCGGAGAGGTAACGGAAATCGGTTGGGGCAATCAGATTCGTTCCTATGTCATGCAGCCCTATACTATGGTAAAGGATCACAGGACCAATGCGGAAACGGGAAATGTGGATGCGGTTATGGACGGGGCGCTGGATCTGTTTATCAATGAGTATTTGAAATGGAATGCGGTAAAGGAATCATAAACGGGTAAACCGATGTTTGGAAAGTGAAAGCATGGTTTTATATTGTAGTGTCTGAAGGAAGATGAAAGAGCAGAGCGGATATGCCGTAATGGAGGACGTACAATGTTCGATGTTAAGAAATTAGAATGGACAAGAGAACCGGAAAGCTTTGATATAAAAGAAGACAAAATAGAGATTATCACGAAGCCGCATACCGATTTATGGCAGCGGACATATTATCATTTCAGAAATGATAATGCGCCGGTATTACAGATGAGGACGTCCGAGAAATATTTTTCTTTTATTGTAAAGACAGAATTTGATAGTAAACACCGCTTTGACCAGTGCGGCGTTGTTATGTACCTTAACAGTGACAATTGGCTGAAAGCTTCCATTGAATATGAAAATGACGATTTCCAGCATCTGGGCAGCGTTGTGACGAACCATGGATATTCAGACTGGGCAACAACGGCCATTGACGCCAATGTGAAAGCAATGTGGTACCGCTTAAGCCGGAGAGAAAATGACTTTTGTATGGAATGTTCTGAAGACGGAGTTGGTTTTTCACAGATGCGGATATGCCATATGTGGGATGCAGTTGATGAAATCCGTTTTGGCATATATGCATGCAGTCCGGAGGATTCGTCCTTTCAGGCGTCATTTACCCATATGGATATAACGGAGTGCAAATGGCTTGCGCATGATGGGCAGCAGCCGGACCGGGACTGCTGAAAAAGATATTTTGCGCCATGTGCTTGAATCAGGAAACCTTGCAGAAAGGTAAAAAATTTCTTGTATGAATATTTTAGTAAATGATTGAAATAAAATAACAGCTATGCTACAATGCATTCAAGAACAGTAATATTATATTTTATCGTATCTTCATCTTTGTGGAGATAGTAAAATAAGGACCTTAGAATGAACGATTCCAGCTTTTTTATGACAGGATAACCCCAATACGGCTATGTTACCATAAAGTAAAGTTGGAATTTTTATCTATGGGGTTAAAAGAAGCTTGCGATTATCAACAGCGAAAACAGAAGGAGAATTATAATGAGGAAAAGTATAAAAGTAATGGTTGGAATCCGGGTAGTTACGGCTCTTTTGTCTGTTTTGTTATTTAGTGGACTGACGACAAAAAATATTATGAACATGAAAGATTCCGAAGAATTCAATGTTGAGGTAAATGCTGTTTTACAGAGAGCGCAAAAAGCGGAAACGGCTCATTACAAATGGGCTGCGAATTTAAGTAATGCTTTGTACAGCGGCAGTGAATTTACCGGCAGCACGGACCATACCGGCTGTGTGCTGGGTCAGTGGCTTTATGGCGAAGCCGGAACAGACGATGAGACGATTCTTGAATTGCGCAGCCAGATGGAACCCCTTCATAAGGAACTGCATCAGTCGGCTGTCTATGTGTTGGAAATGCTGGAGAGCGACCCGGAGAAAGCACAGGAATATTATCAGGAAACAATTCAGTCTAACTTAACGGTTTTGGTAGGCCTTTTGGATGAAGTGGTGGAACGTGGTACGGTTCTCAATGAGGAAAGTGCGGAAAATATGAAAAAAACCGTATCCACCATGCATATAGTAACTGCTGCAGGCTTGGTGGTGGTGCTGGTTTGTCTTCTGAGTCTGGTTCTCTATATTATGAAACGAATTGTAAAACCCATTCTGGTTATTACTGAAAAAACAAAACCTTTGCAGGACGGGCGCATGAAGCTGGAACTGGATTACAAAGCCAATGATGAGATTGGGGACTTATCCAAGACTCTTAAAGGCTCTATAGAACAGACCTGTCGGTACATAGAAGATATTAACCGTATTATGTCCCAGTTGTCCGAGGGTAATTTTAATGTATCCACTTCAGTGCCTTTTATCGGGGATTTCCAGTCCATTTCGGATTCCATCGATAGTTTTACGGAATCGCTCTCCATGGCTATTTCCAATATCCAAAAGGTAGAGCATGAAGTATTCGGCTACGCCAGAAGCCTTTCCGATGGTTCTCAGGCGCTGGCACAGGGGGCCACGGAGCAGGCAAGTGCAGTAGAAGAGCTTTCCGCCACTTTAGCGGATCTTTCCAGAAGTGCAAAGCAAAATATTGAGATGGCTTCCGATATGCGGGACAATGCGCATCTTACCGGCGAACAGGTAAACGTAAGCAGTCAGCAGATGGAACAGCTTGTTTGCGCCATGACGGATATCAGTGCGACTTCACAGGAAATTGAAAAAATTATTTCCACCATTGAAAATATTTCTTTCCAGACCAATATCCTTGCTTTAAATGCTTCGGTAGAATCCAGCCGGGCAGGGGAGGCAGGAAAAGGCTTTGCTGTAGTAGCGCAGGAGGTTCGTAATCTTGCAGCCAAGTCCGACGAGGCGGCGAAAGCTTCAAAAGAGCTTATTGAAAATTCTGTACAGGCGGCAGAAAGAGGAAATAAGATTGTGGAAGAAGTTGCGGCGTCATTACAGAAAACTCTTGAATTGGTTACCCAGTCCAATCATGCCATTAATGAAATTACCGATGCGGTACATACAGAGGCAGGCGCCATTTCACAAGTGGCGGAAGGCCTTGGACAGATTTCTGATGTGGTACAGACCAATTCCGCTAACAGCGAGGAGTCTGCAACGGTCAGTACAGAACTGTTTGAACAGGTTAACCGTTTACAGGATCAGACAAGGAATTTCCAGCTGAAATAATATCAGATAATGCTGGCTATTATAAGAGACATTTCTGCGTAGGTTTTTTCGTTTTTAAGGACTGGATTTATCTTGGCAGAAAGAAAAAGGAGAGGGAGTATACTTGATACTCCCTCTCCCTTTGCATTACGCTCCAAATTTATTTTGATTCCACATCTTCCCCGGTAATAGGTGTTTCTACCGGAGAACGATTTACATCCAGATAAAACTCTGCAAATGTCATTCTGGTATAAGGATATACCCAGAACATGGCAAGACCAAGGGAAAACAGCGCCAGCAGGTACATGCCGATGAAGCTGAGCTGTAAGTAGAAAAGTCTGCCTTTATTGCCCTGCATCAATTCCCGGCTGTGCTTTAGCAATTGTGAGGGAGTTTCCTTCGGATAGTCAACGATCAGGAAAAAAATCAAAGCATAGTCAAGCTCAATGCGAATCCACATCACAATCATAAAAATGAAAGAAATGACGGCTAAGACGCCAAAGAGAACCGGGGATTTCGTCAGCAAACAGCATGCCAGCATGGCAATAAAGGGCACGGAATAAAGCAGGAAACGGATGAAATAGAGGAAAAAAGTTATAATGATTTCATCCGCCCTGCCTTTAAAACCATACCACATTTCTGAAACGGGAACCGGTTCACTGCTGCGGGCATAGCGCAGACAGATATGATTCTGTCCCACCAGAAAGATAGTAAGAAAGAAATTCAAAATTAACGTAACGCCTACATCAATGAAAGAGCCGGCCAATGTGTTGGTGTTCAATGTATAAGTAAGTATAAGGGACGGAATGTTGGTAAGCAGGGTGGCCAGCATATAAGCAGTAATGACAACCCCGTACCTTCCTGCAAGATGTCCCCTGGCATCCGCCTTTAACTGAGGCGAAGATGTTTTCATAGTATATCCTTTCCGATCAGCAGGCTATATCAACGTTCATACCGCTGTATTTGGTTGAATCCTGTGTTTTTAATGCCTTCTGATAAGGGTTTTCTTCGTTATAATATTTAATCTGGGTTGAAGTGGTTCCGCCTGATACATAGGAACGACCGCATTCGGGGCATACGGAAGTATGAATGGCTACGCTTGCCTGAATGACCTTGCCGTTGCCTTCTGCCGCTTTCTTGTATGCGTTGGAGACATGCTCCTGCTCGTGGCTGCGTACTGCGGATGCCGCTGACTGAGGCGAAATATGGGAAGCCGCTTTAAAGGAAACCATTTCATCGGAACCATCCTGGTATTTGCGGTTTTTACAGGTTTCGCATTCTGCAGGAGAGGATTTGGCACCGGGCTTTTTTTCGGTGGATTCCCCGGGGTTTAATATAGGGGAATGATTTTGCCCACCGCCTACAGACATACCTCCCATGCTGCCATACTGATAACCTGTGTTTGAAATCTGAAGATTCATAAAAGACACCTCCTGTTAAAATAACTGCTGAATTTCATCTAAAGCTTCATCAAAAGTAATACCATACATTTCTTCATAAATCTGGTTAAAATTTTCACGTTCAACCGGGTCTGTCAATATTTTGTAAAATGATAAAAAAGTAACAGTAAAACTAAGAGCTATTGAAAATATGGATATTCCTATGCACATTTTTGCAAATGAATGCATTTTTAACTGCTTCCCTTTTGAAAGAACTGCAAACAGAATGGTAAGGGATGCAAAAACCATACAGATGGGAAGCGAACATTCTGTTATAAAAGCCAGCATAGTACATATGACAGACGCCACTAAAAAAACGTTTGCACTGATTTTAGAACGGGGCGGCATCTGTGCGGGGCCCGGATTGTAATCCATAATACACCTCCATAATTACTTTTATTTTATCACGATTTCCACATTGAATAAAGACCTATTTTCGAATATAATGAAGAATAGTAACAGCTTATAAGGCTGAAATGACAAACTACATTGAGGAGGATATACGGGGATGATGAAAAGAAAGATTCTGGCGTTGTTTTTGTGCGTCACTATGGCTGTAGGACTGGCTGCCTGCGGCAACAAAGGACAGGAGGCGGCAGCGCCTGTAGAAGAGGAGGAGCAGCCGGAAGAACCTGAAGAATTGGCAGAAGAAGAAAAGGAAACGGGGACAGAAGAAGAGGAAGAACCCGAAGAAGTAGAATCCCTAATGGGTTACAATATGATAGAAAACGGCGATTTTTCCAATGGGACAACCAAGTGGAACACTTATTTTAACGGCGGAAATGCAGTCATTGTAGTGGATGAAGAAGGCAGACTGAAGGTTCAGATTACCACTCTTGGCACAAAAGAGCATAGCGTTCAGGTATATTATGACGGCTTTGCCCTTGAGACGGGCTGTGTGTATCAGTTGTCCTTTGACGCTTCGGCTACGGTAGAAAGAGAAGTGGAATACCGCATCCAGATTAACGGCGGCGACTACCATGCGTATACCGGAGAAGGGATTGCCATGACGCCGGATACGAAACATTATGATTTTACTTTTACCATGGAAGAGGGCAGCGACCCGGCTCCCAGGCTTTGCTTTAATATGGGACTATATGGAAGCACCGATGAAAATATAGGCGCCCATGATGTGTTCTTTGATAATTTTGAATTATACTGTATTGATGAAACAAACCGCGCGCTGCCCCAGGCGGCAATCGACACGCCGGATATTCAGATCAACCAGCTGGGATACCGGCCTGAGGATGAGAAGATTGCGGTGTTCCGGGGCGAGGATATGGACAGTGCATTCAAGGTTGTGGATGCAAAAAGCGGCGAGACAGTATTTGAAGGCACTCTTTTAGCAGGAGCAAAAAACAACAATACCCGTGAAATGGAAAGCGCCGGGGACTTCAGTGAATTGAAAACGCCGGGTACCTACAAGATAGTAGGGGAAAAATGCGGGGAATCCTATGAATTTACCATTGGAAACGATGTATATGACGAAGCCTTTGATGCGACGGTAAAGATGCTTTATTTGCAGCGCTGCGGCGTGGAGCTGACAGAGGAATATGCGGGAGACTTTGCACATCCTGTCTGCCATGACGGGGGAGCAGTTGTTTACGGAAGCACAAGCAGCGCTACCGTGGATGTTTCCGGCGGCTGGCATGATGCGGGAGACTACGGACGTTATGTGGTATCGGGAGCAAAGGCTGTGGCAGATGTGATGCTGGCATATGAAAGCTATCCCGAAGCCTTCGGAGATGATGCGGGTATTCCCGAAAGCGGAAACGGCACCCCGGATATTCTGGATGAAGCCAGATTCCAGCTGGAGTGGCTGCTAAAAATGCAGGATTCGGCAACAGGCGGCGTTTATCACAAGGTAACCTGCGCCAACTTCCCTGAAACCGTTATGCCGGAGGATGAGACGGACCAGTTGATTCTCTCCCCTATATCCAACTGCGCAACAGGAGATTTTGCAGCGGTTATGGCAATGGCGGCAAGAGTATATAAGGATGTGGACAGCGATTTTGCCGATACCTGTATGGCGGCATCCTTAAAGGCTGTGGCTTATCTGGAAGGAAGCGAGAGCGGCGACGGCTTTGTAAATCCTGAGGAAATCGTAACCGGAGAATATCCCGATGCAAAGGATACCGATGAAAGATACTGGGCTTATGCGGAGTTATTTAAGACAACGAAGGATGCGAAGTACGAAGAAATTTTGACAGCAATTCCTTATGCGTCCATTCAGGGCGGCCTTGGCTGGGAAAAGGTAGGATTTTACGGAGGTTATGCTTATTTAACCGGCGGTTATACTAACGAAGAATATGCAAAAACGGTTGTGAGCAAGCTGGAATATGCAGTAAACGGAATTCTGGAAAGCACAGAGGCGGACACTTACCGGTGCTCCTTAAGCGGCACTTATCCATGGGGCAGCAATATGAGCATTGCCAATAACGGTATGCTGCTTTTGATGATGGATGAGATTAACGGAAATGATAAATACGAAAGCCTTGCAAAGGCACAGATGGATTACCTCTTTGGTAACAATGCAAATTCCTACTGTTTCCTGACAGGCTTTGGCAGTCTTTCTCCCGAGCACACCCACCACAGACCTTCCCAGGTGCTGGATCAATCCATGGCGGGTATGCTGGTAGGAGGGGCTGACAGCAACCTGGAAGACCCTTACGCAAAGGCAACCATGACCGGAACGGCTCCGGCCAAATGCTATGTGGATAATGCACAGAGCTTTTCCTGTAACGAGGTTACCGTTTACTGGAATTCGCCTCTTATTTATCTGATGGCGGCATATAAATAAAAACCCTTGAGGGAAAGCTTTATGGCATGATTCCGGATTGTGGAGGAATCGTGCCATAAGCTTTAAAACAAAGTGAAAATATTAAAAAAGAAATGAAGGAAAGGAAACCAAGACTGAAAAATTTTTCAGCTTGATTTATGAGCCGGACGGATATGTAATGATGAAGCATGTCCGTTTGGTTTGTAGAGACAGGAATTAAGAAATGGACATCATAAAAGTATTAAGCGAAGAATTGAAGGTACAGAAGTGGCAGGTGGAAGCTGCCGTAAAGCTCATTGATGAGGGAAACACCATTCCCTTTATTTCACGATACAGAAAAGAGGCTACGGGAGCGCTCAATGATGAGGTTTTAAGGAATCTTCATGAAAGACTGTTGTATTTAAGAGGGCTTGAGGAACGGAAGGAAACCGTTCTTGCCAGCATTGAGGAACAGGGAAAGCTGACAGAGGAATTAAAGGAAAAAATTCTGGCAGCCCAGACCATGGTGGCGGTGGAGGACTTGTACCGCCCCTATAAGCCGAAGAGAAAAACAAGGGCGTCCGTTGCAAAGGAAAAAGGCTTAGAGCCTCTTGCCAATATTATTTATCTGCAGATGACGAAAAAGTCCATGGAAGAAGAGGCGGAAGCTTTTCTGGATGAAGAGAAAGGCGTTTCCACTGTGGAAGAAGCGATCGGAGGCGCCAAGGACATTTTGGCGGAAGGAATTTCCGATGAAGCGGATTACCGGACAAAAATCAGGAAGCTGACGGAAACAGACGGAGTTGTCATCAGTGAAGCCAAGGATGAAGAGGCCCAGAGCGTTTACGAGATGTATTATCATTTTTCCGAATCCGTGAAGAAAATCGCCGGACACAGGATTCTTGCTTTAAACAGAGGCGAGGCGGAAAAGGTTTTAAGCGTCAAAATAGAAGCGCCCACAGAGCGGATTATCGCTTATTTGGAAAAAGAAGTGATTAAAAATAATAACCCCGTTACTACGCCGGTTTTAAAGGAAGTTGTTGCGGACAGCTACGAGCGTCTCATTGCGCCCTCCATAGAAAGGGAAATCAGAAACGCCCTGACGGAAAAGGCGGAAGAAGGGGCAATCAGCGTATTCGGCAAGAATTTAAAGCAGCTTTTGATGCAGCCACCCATTGCAGGAAAGGTTGTTTTGGGATGGGATCCTGCATTCCGTACCGGCTGTAAGTTGGCGGTAGTGGATGAGACGGGCAAGGTGTTGACCACCAAAGTGATTTTCCCCACGGCGCCTCAGAACAAAGTGACGGAGGCAAAGGCGGAATTAAAGAAATTAATAGAGAAATACCATGTTTCCCTGATTTCTGTGGGAAACGGTACGGCTTCCAGGGAGTCGGAGCAGGTTATTGTTTCCTTTATCAAGGAGACGGGACTGCCTGTTTCCTATGTGATCGTCAATGAAGCGGGAGCATCGGTTTATTCTGCGTCCAAGCTTGCCACAGAGGAATTCCCCAATTTTGATGTGGGACAGAGGAGCGCGGCTTCCATTGCAAGGAGATTGCAGGATCCGCTGGCGGAGCTGGTAAAGATTGACCCGAAATCCATCGGGGTAGGGCAGTATCAGCACGATATGAACCAGAAGAGATTGGACGAAGCCCTGACCGGCGTGGTGGAGGACTGCGTAAACAGCGTAGGCGTGGATTTGAACACGGCTTCCGCGCCGCTGCTATCCTATATTTCAGGTGTTTCCAAGACAATTGCCAAAAACATTGTGGAGTACAGGGAAGAAAACGGTGCTTTTACAGAAAGAAAACAGCTTTTGAAGGTGGCCAAATTAGGTCCCAAGGCTTATGAGCAGTGCGCCGGTTTCCTGCGTATCAGAGGAGGAAAGAATCCTTTAGACTCCACAAGCGTTCATCCGGAATCCTATGAGGCGGCGGAAAAGCTCCTTACGAAGACCGGATTTACCTTAGAGGATGTGGGTCATGCAAAGATGAATCTTCCCAAAGAGGGCAGCAAAGAATTGAAAGCGCTGGCAGCAGAGCTTGAGATCGGCGAGCTGACTCTTAAGGATATTGCAAAGGAACTGGAAAAGCCATCCAGAGACCCCAGGGAGGATATGCCCGCACCTATTCTTCGAAGCGATGTTATGGAGATGGAGGACTTAAAGCCGGGAATGCGGTTGAAGGGAACCGTGAGAAACGTTATCGACTTCGGCATTTTCGTGGATATCGGCGTGCATCAGGACGGATTAGTACATATTTCCAAAATTACGGACCGCTATATCAAGCATCCTCTTGAGGTGGTAAGCGTGGGGGATATTGTGGAAGTGGAAGTTATGAGCGTGGATGTGGGGAAGAAGAGGATTCAGTTGACCATGCGGTTTTAGGAACCGGGGAGGTACTATTTAAATAGGATAGTTGTCATGATTGAAATGATTATTTACATGCAAATATATTGGGAACGGAGATGATAGTTTGAAATTATACCATGGAAGTAATATTGCAGTAGAAGAACCTAAAATTTTGCAATCTGATAGAAGGCTTGATTTTGGTATGATGTTGGAAAAGAAGAATATGGTACAAAAGTAAAGGTATAAAATAAAGTGTGTAAGTTATTTGACAAATAGCTTACACACTTTGTTTTACATTCTTGTATTCTGATAAAATTGTCTGCTTATTAGGCATAAAACAGATTTTTATATCTTATTCAGAATGCTGTTTTTTCTTCTAATGCGTCCCCTTCAAAATCGGCGACAGTCTCTTATAAATCAAAAACGTGATCACAACGCTCATTATTCCCTTCAAAAATGTAAAAGGCATATTAAAGACGATCAAACATTCCAGAATATTGTTTACGCCGGAAAAGATCAACTGGTATGCCGCCAAAATGGTTTCCTTGGGCATGAAGTTGTAGTAAATGGGATATACCAGGAAGTAATTGGAGAATACGCTGAAAATTCCCATGATCAAAGCTCCTGCAATGGAACCGATCAAGGCCCCGGTGCGGTTCCTTTTAAACTTATAAACAAGTCCTGCAACCAGCACAAAGGATGCGCCAAGGATAAAGTTGCTCAATTCCCCTACTCCGCCGGTGCTGGATATAAGAAGGTGGAGCAGATTTTTAATCAGGCAGATAATAACTCCTGCAATGGGTCCGTAAGCAAAAGAGCCGATTAAAGCGGGGAGCTCGGATAAGTCCATTTTGATAAAGCTGGGCATAAAGGGAACGGAAAAATCCAGAAACATCAGTGCGAAAGCGATAGCGGAAAGCATACCGATTCCTGTGATCTTGCGAATGTCCGTTGTTTTTACGGAAGAGCTGCCTCCAAAAGCATCACTTTGAGAAGCGGGTTTACCGGTAACTGTTTTTGTCATCATTTCACTCATGACTATGATCTCCTTTCAATTCGGCGCAGTCTGACAATCGAAAAACAAGAGAGCTGGTGTACTGAAAAAGATTACTGATTCAGGACGTGCTTTCGTTCTGCTTTGCGTTTGTTCATGCGCAATTTGTAAGGACGATTCTTCGCAACCGGAAAAGTCGCTTTCCGGTCATTTGCACAAAAAAATACCTCGATGATGATTTCATCGGGGCGTCAAAAAGCATATCTGCTTTTCATTCATGCAAAAAGCCAAATCAATAAATATTGAATTTGCTTGACTTTCTTCTCTCATCCAGACTTTACTGTCGGTTTTGGAATCACACCAAATCAGCCATTTACATGGGTCGCGGACTAACTTTCGCATTACCGCCGGTAGGGAATTGCACCCAACCCCGAAGAATTGCCTTATTTGCATATAGTGTAGTAGAAAAAAGAAAGGATGTCAACCCTGACTTTGACTTTTTGGTCTGGTAAAGCCTTTTTGTCTGGCTTATTTGGCCGGGTCTGCCGGGTTTTTCTTATCTGTTTTTTTCTTCTTGGATTTGGGAATGGGCGTAACCTTTTCCAAAACGGTTATGATTTCCAGAGAAAATGCGGTATTGTCTATATCCAGAATGAAATGCTCTTTTGCTCCTTCGTAAGGTGTGCCAAGCTCTGCGCCCGAATCGTTCATCTTTTGCCTGATACAGTCCAGGTTTTTCACATAAACGGTATTATCGCAGACGAGCAGAACGGGTTTATCATTAACATAGATCATATATTCCCCAAACATCTTCCGGTAGCGGATACTGCCGGTATCTTTTATCTGCCCGCAGACATATTCTATAAATTCTATGGTTGACGCCATTTTATCCCTCTTTTCGTTTTTTTGTTCTTCTTCACCTATTCAAAAATAATAATATAGATATATATTAATTACAAGCATTTTTTGAGAGGGAGGCGATTTTTTTCGATGTTACAAAAATGTAAGGATGGAAGGAAAAATGTAAGCTTGATCCTATAGAAAAGCAAATAAAGGTTATTTATAATTTTTTTGTACTTGACAAGGAAGAAAAAACATACTATTGTATTAGACAAATAGTACATTAATGCAATAATACAGCGATACAATGACCTTTCGTTAATGTCAGGCAGATGCCGTGTAAAAACATATGTATGAGAAACATGTATGAATGAGAAAAGCGTACAAGAATACGATGTTATGTGAAGCGATGACAGGGAAAAAGCTTAAAATGCTGCACCGCTTAAGATATAGTCTGCAGGAAAAGATCAAGGAGGAATGTTATTTGTGAGTATATTGATTCAAATCGAAGACTTATGCAAGGTTTACAATCCGGGAGAAAACGAGGTCCGGGCTCTTGATCATGTAAGTCTTATCGTTAATACCGGAGAATATGTGGCGATTATCGGGCAGTCGGGCTCCGGCAAATCCACGTTGATGAATATGTTAGGCTGCCTGGACGTTCCCTCCAGCGGGGAATACATATTAAACGGACAAAATGTTTCCCGTTTGACGGATGATGAGCTTTCGGATATCCGCAATCAGGAAATCGGCTTTATCTTTCAAGGCTTTAACTTAATTCCCAGCTTTACGGCGGTGGAAAATGTGGAACTGCCCCTGCTTTACAGAGGAGTGGGTAAAAGAGAGCGTCACGAGTTGGCGGTCAAGGCTCTTGAAAAGGTAGGCCTCTCCAAAAGAATGGAGCACAAACCTTCGGAAATGTCAGGCGGGCAGCAGCAGAGAGTCGCCATTGCCAGAGCCATAGCCCAGGCGCCGCCGGTAATCCTGGCAGATGAGCCTACCGGCAATCTGGATTCCGGCTCCAGCAAAGAAATCATACAGATATTAAAAGAATTACATAAAGAAGGCAGAACGGTAATTCTCATTACCCATGACAATGAAATTGCCGCCCAGGCAAAAAGGGTTATCAGGATAAAAGACGGAAAGATTGAGAGGGACTATGAAAATGAAACGGATTAAAAAGAAAAAATGGCTTATTGGAATCATCGCTTTGGTATTTGTGGCAGTCATTATTTGGAATGTAGTTGTGATGAGCGGCGCTTCCGTGGCGATGCCTGTATCTGTGGCAACGGTTTCCGGAGGAGATCTGGTACAACAGATGGACTTTTCGGGTACGGTCATGACGGAACAAACCAAGGTTTATTTTGCACCGGTGGCGGGAGAGGTTGCAACGGTGGAAGTGACGCCGGGAGATCCGGTAAAATCCGGAGATGTCCTTATGACATATGATCTGGAGGCCTTAGAGGAAATCAGCAAAGAAACTAAGCTGCAGGCAAAGGCAGAGGGTTACGGCATTGACGCTACCATGCAGACTATACAAAAATCCCAGAGCGATTATGCAAAGGCGGTTAAAGACTATGACGAGGCCATGCAGTATGTGAATCATTATTCCGCCTGTCTGGAATCCGCATCAAGGGAATACAATCAGGCGCTGGCAGTCAGGACGGAATATGAAACCTTAAAGGCTGAGGTGGATCAGTATAAAATACAGCAGGCAGAGAATGAAGAGCCCAATCCCGAGCTTGAAAACCTCATTGTCCAGGGAGAGGCCAGATTAAACGAGTTATCCGGGCAAATGGCACAATACGACTATGCTGCCTTAGAGGGGGCGGTTGCCACATGCAGCAATGATTTAAACGAATATAAAGCCCTTGCCCAGCAATATAAGGCGGAGAAAATCGAAAATCCCGCATTGGCAAGCCAGAGTGCGCAGCAGTCGGTTTTACGGGAAATAAATAATATGAGCAAGGAAAAGGCAGATGACGATTTAGAAACCGCAAGAGAGGGCGTAAAGGCCGATTTTAACGGCGTTATTACATCGGTGGATGCCGTTGCGGGCCAGACCGTGGCATCGGGGATGCAGTTGTTTATATTGGAAAATACAGACGACTTGAAGGTGTCCATTAATGTAAATAAATATGACCTGGAACAGCTAAAAGTGGGACAGAAGGCTGAAATAACCATTAACGGAGCTGTCTATGAAGGGATTGTTACGAAAATCAACGGGATGGCACAGACAAATGCCAAAGGAGCGGCAACGGTTACGGCAGATATCCACATTGACAACCCGGACGGAAATATTTATCTGGGCATTGAGGCGAAGGTCAAGATTCAGAGCGATGCGGTAGAGAATGCTCTTTTAGTGCCGGTGGAATGTGTGAATTATGACACAAAGGGAGCTTTCTGCTATGTGGTAGAAAACGGGGTAATTATTAGAAGGGATGTGGAGGCAGGTATTTCCTCCGACATGCAGATTCAGATTATAAAAGGCCTGGAAGCGGGAGAACAGGTTATTACACAGGTAACCGGAGACTTAAATGAAGGTATGGAGGTAACTCCCATGCCGCAGGAGTAGGAGCGCTTATTATGGGACAGCTTTTAGAATATATCAAAATGGCGTTAAAAAATATCCGCAGCAATAAGGGGCGTTCCTTTTTGACTATGCTGGGTATTATCATCGGAATCTCTTCCGTTATCATGATCATTTCCATCGGTAACGGTGTATCCGGCTCAATCAGCAATCAGCTCAACAGCATAGCCGGCGGGCAGGTAGCGGTCTACTCCGATTCCAATGAGGAGTATGATGCAGTTACCTTTGACGATGAAGATATTGCCGCAATAGAAGAACAGATTGAACATGTAAAAGGGGCGACTTTTCAGGACAACTATTATGGCAGCGCTTTGGGTCCCAAAGGAGATTTTGCCGCCTATTTCAGTGCGGGAAATGAGTCGCTGCGTTTTACGGCTTCTGAGGCCATCATAAAGGGCGCTTATTTTACGGAAAATGATGTGGAGAGCGGGGCCAAGGTATGCGTGTTGCGGGAAAGCGGCGCTATGTCCATGTTTGGGACAACGGACGTGATCGGCAAGACCTTTGAGGTTACAGTGGAAAACAATACCGTGGAGCTGCGCATTGTAGGTATTCGCGCGGATAATGCCTCCGGTCTTTTAAACGCCATGAATTATTATGAACAGGTGGAATTTGAGATGCCTATTACCACCTTTGGACAGGCGTTTTATGACAAGCCTCAGGAATATGGAGTTATTTATATTATCGGCGAACCGGAGTATTCCAGTGAAATTGCTTCGGCAGCTATTAATTTAATGGAGATCCGCCATAAGGTAAGGGGACAGGGCGTCATTCTCATGGAAAGCTTTAGCGACCAGATGTCGTCTATTACAGATGTTATCAGCACCATTACCGTATTCATCGTATTTGTAGCGGCAATTTCTTTGCTGGTAGGAGGTATCGGCGTTATGAATATCATGCTGGTGTCTGTAACGGAGCGGACCAGGGAAATCGGTATCCGTAAAGCTCTCGGAGCCAGGACCAGATCTATTCTGGTACAGTTTTTGTTTGAATCCGCCATCATTACCCTGTTGGGAGGCATAATCGGTATTATCCTGGGAGCTTTAGGCGCCGCGGCAGTATGCTCGGCTATGGATATGCAGGCAAGCATTTCCGTGGAAACTGTCATTATAGCCAGTCTGTTTTCATCGGGAGTAGGCATCTTCTTTGGAATCTATCCTGCAAAGCGGGCTGCAAAATTAAGTCCGATCGAAGCCCTTAGGCATGAATAAATGAATAAAAAATTGTGGGGCAGCCGCTTGTACGGGCTGCTCCTTTTTAAATTACGGCATATGCCTTTTAGTGTGGCAGTCTGTGAAAAGCGGATGAAAGACCGAAAAGGAAGGCCGAAAAACAGATTCAACTTGCGATTTTTGCCAAATCAAGTATAATGTATTTGTGTGATTATGTCTTATGAGGAAAAATAAGGAAGGGAAGACACACATTATGATGGAAGATCAAAAAACGCAGGAAGAAATACAGGAGCAGGCTGACAATATACAAAAACAGCCGGAAAAAACACAGCAACGGTCTGACGATATGCAGGAACAGTCCGGCGAAACACAGGAACGGTCTGACGATATGCAGGAACAGTCCGGCGAAACACAGGGATGGTCTGACAATATACAGGAGCAGTCCCGGGAATCACAGCCGGAAGAACTTCCCGGAGTTTTGCCGGAAGGAGAAGCTCTTTATGAGGTGGATGTCCATGTGAATGCCTCCGCCCTTTATGATTATTTCCTGCGTCATGTATATACAACCTTTTCGGGAATGATTGGCACGATTATCGGCGTTTTCATGGTAATGGTTTATTTTATGAAGGGAATCAGCATTCTTTATTTAATATGCGGAATTATTATTATTCTGTATCTTCCATGGAGCTTGTATCTGACGGCAAAAAAGCAGTCTTTGCAGGAAACCTTCAAAAATCCTCTTCATTATGCTTTTTATGAGAATGGCGTGGAGGTTTCTCAGGGAGAAACGAGACAGATGCAGAAATGGGAGGATATGATAAAGGCTGTTTCCACCTCCAAAAGCATTATTATTTATACGGGCAAAAACTCCGCTTCCATATTTCCGCGAAAGGATTTGGGGGAAAATGCGCAGCAGTTGATCCGGATCATTTTTACCCATATGGACTCTAAAAAAGTAAAGATAAAAGCGTGATTTATATGAGAAATAAGAAAATGATTGAAACGGGCAGCGAAAAAGAAACCTTTGATTTGGGCTATTCCATAGGAAAAGAGGCGAAACCGGGAAAGGTTTACGCTCTTTTGGGAGATTTAGGAGTAGGAAAAACCGTATTTACAAAGGGAGTTGCGGCTGGACTTTCTATAAAGGAACAGGTAAACAGCCCTACCTTTACGATTGTACAGGTGTACGAAAGCGGCAGGCTTCCTTTTTACCATTTCGATGTATACCGCATCGGGGATTTGGAGGAAATGGACGAAATCGGTTATGAGGATTATTTTTTCGGGGAGGGGTTGTGCCTGGTGGAATGGGCGGATCTGATCAAAGAACTGATGCCAAAGGAAACCGTCTGGGTTACCATAGAAAAAGATTTGGAAAAGGGTTTTGATTACCGCAGGATAACCTTTCAAGAGGAATAATAAAGCAAATAGAAAAAGAGACCAGGTCAGTAAAGAAAGCATGCGTAAAAGAGTGGACTACAAAAGGCGTGCAATAAAGAAAGAATGTTATCAGTATGAAAGTATTAGCAATTGACAGTTCGGGGCTGGTGGCTACAGTGGCGGTGGCAGAGGAAGAACACCTTATTGCGGAATACACCGTCGATTATAAGAAGACCCATTCCCAGACGCTGCTTCCCATGCTTGAGGAAGTAAAGAAAATGATAAACTTAGATTTATCAACCATAGACGCCATAGGCATATCGGCGGGACCGGGGTCTTTTACCGGCCTTAGAATCGGTTCGGCAACGGTCAAGGGAATGGCCATGGCGCTGAATAAGCCCCTTGTGGAGGTTCCCACCATAGATGCAATGGCGTACAATCTTTTCGGCTTTGAAGGAATCATATGTCCGATCATGGACGCCAGAAGGAATCAGGTTTATACGGGTTTTTACACCTTTCAAATACAGGATGGCGCATATAGCTTTAAGGTATTAAAGGAGCAGTTTGCCGCAGATATGGACTCTGTGATAGAGGACTTAAACAAAATAGGCGGCTATGTTATGTTTTTAGGAGACGGGGTACCCGTTCAGAAGGCCGCGATTGAAGAAAAAATGAAGGCGCCCTTTGGGTTTGCGCCTGCTAACTGTAATAGGCAGAAGGCATCCTCCCTGGCTGTGTTGGCGCAGCAATACCTGAAGGAAGGAAAAACTGTTACGGCAGCAGCCCACAAACCGGAATATCTCAGGCTGTCCCAGGCGGAGCGGGAACGGATGGAGAAGGAAAATGCTTCAAATTGATGATATGCGTACGGAGGACCTGGAACAGGTCAGCCGGCTTGAAGCTTCATGCTTCAGTATGCCATGGTCGAAAAAGTCCTTTGAGGAAGTCATGGGCAAATCCGACGCCGTTTATGTGACGGCAAGGGAGGAAGAAAAAGTAGTGGGATACTGCGGCGCTTATGTGATTTTAGATGAGGCGGATATTAACCAGGTGGCAGTAGAGCCTTCTTGCAGAAACAAAGGAATCGGCAGGAAAATGATGGAGGTTCTTTTACAAAAACTGAAAAGAGCAGGAGCAAATGCCGTCACTTTGGAAGTGAGAAGGAGCAATGAAGCGGCAATTGCCCTTTATGAGTCTTTAGGATTTGTAACGGAAGGAATCCGCAAAAATTTTTATGAAAAGCCTGCGGAAGACGGGCTGATTATGTGGAAAAGATAGGCAGCAGTTGCAATAATTACCTCTAGGAATAAAACCACATGTTCTTATATAATGAAGTTGGTAAAACAGCCAATCGATTTGCAAAAAAACTTTTAAGAAGAGAAGGAAAGGAACGTGGAGGGTTATGAGAGAATACAAAAACGAGAAGCTTGGAAAGGTAATTTGCAACAAATGCGGTAAGGAATTGACTGTAGAAAACGGTATTTTAAAAGAAGGCTGCTTTAAAGGAAAACAGCTTTTTGATTACTTTTCCGGTAAAGACGGGGAAATTCAGGAATTTGATTTGTGTGAAGCATGTTATGATGAATGGATAAAATCCTTTCGGATTCCCGTCTCTTTACAGGAGGAAACGGAGCTTTTATAAATTATGTTAGATGTGTGTCTGTTGGGAACCGGAGGGATGATGCCCCTGCCGTACAGGTGGCTGACGTCCATGATGGCCAGATACAACGGAAAAAGTATTTTGATTGACTGTGGCGAGGGGACTCAGATTGCCATGAAGGAAAAGGGCTGGAGTCCCAAGCCCATTGATATTATCTTGTTTACTCATTATCATGCGGACCATATCAGCGGTCTTCCGGGCCTGCTCCTTACTATGGGAAATGCGGAGCGGACGGAGCCTCTCTTAATGATCGGCCCCAAGGGGCTTTCCCGGGTGGTCTCCTCTCTCAGGGTCATTGCGCCGGAGCTTCCCTTTGAGATTCAGTTTAGGGAGCTTACGGAAGCGGAGGAGAGCATTTGCTTTGACGGATTTCATATTGATGCTTTCAGAGTGAACCATAATGTGGTATGTTATGGTTATAGTCTGGTTGTAGAGCGTAAGGGCAAGTTTATGGTGGAAAAGGCAAAAGAGCTGAATATCCCCGTAAAATGCTGGAATCGTTTGCAGCACGGAGAGAGCGTGGAAACTCCGGAGGGGGTCTATACTCCCGATATGGTCATGGGAGAAAAAAGAAAGGGTATCAAGGTAACCTATTGCACGGATACCAGACCTACTCCCGCCATCTGCGAGCACGGGCGGGAAACGGATCTGCTGATCTTAGAGGGCATGTACGGAGAACCGGAGAAAAAAGCAAAGGCGCGGGAATACAAGCATATGACCTTCTATGAGGCGGCGGAAATCGGGGCAAAAGCAAATCCCAAGGTTATGTGGCTGACCCATTACAGCCCGTCCTTAACCAGGCCGGAAGAATACATGAAGGAAGTAAAGCGGATTTTTCCGAGAACCATAGCGGCCAAGGACGGTCAGACTATAGAACTGGATTTTGAAGAACAATGATCTTTTTAAGAGAGGGAAAGCCTATGAAAAGATTTAAAGGAACAAAAGGCACAATTTTGTTAATCATTCTTGCGTGTTTGGTTGTGGGGTATTATTTTTATCTCTCCAATGGCAGCAATAAAGCGGATCCGGAGCCGGTGGATGCGGAGATCATGACCATGAGTCAGAAGGTACTGTCCAGGAATCTGGAGTCTAATTATCCGCCTTCGCCCAGAGAGGTAGTTAAGTATTTCAGCGAAATTACCCAATGCTTTTATAATGAAGAGCATACAGACGAGGAATTGAAGGACTTGGCTTTGAAGATGAGGGGAATCTATGACGATGAGCTTGTCGCCAACCAGACGGAGGAAGAGTATCTGGATTTGTTGAATAAGGATGTGAATGAGTACAAGTCAAATGGCAGAAGTATTTCCGGTTATTCCCCTTCTTCCAGTATGGATGTGGAGTATTTTTCGGAAGATGGCTATGAATGGGCCAGACTCTATTGTATTTATGACGTGAAACAGAACTCCCTGATTTATAAGACGACTCTTTGTTTTATTCTGCGTAAGGATGAAAATTCCCATTACAAAATATACGGATGGGAAAAACAGGACAGTGAGTCATAAAAGAAAAACAGGGATTGCCCTTTTAACCTCCCCATAGTGGCGGTAAAAGGATTACTTGGATTGGAAGTGCAAAAGGTGACGGAAGACATTTATATATTGGGAATAGAGAGCTCCTGCGACGAAACGGCCGCCGCCGTTATAAAAAACGGCAGGGAAGTGCTCAGCAATGTGATTTCCTCTCAGATTGATTTACATACGCTCTATGGGGGCGTTGTACCGGAAATTGCATCCAGAAAACATATTGAAAAAATCAATCAGGTTGTGGAAGCCGCTTTAGAGGAAGCCGGAAAATCCTTAGAGGAGATAGACGGCATTGCGGTAACCTATGGTCCGGGTCTTGTGGGAGCGCTGCTAGTGGGCGTTTCTTTTGCAAAGGCCCTTGCTTTTGCGTTGAATAAGCCTTTAGTGGGAGTGCACCACATTGAGGGGCATATCAGCGCGAATTTTATTGAGCATAAGGATTTAGAGCCGCCCTTTGCCTGTCTGGTAGTATCTGGCGGGCACACCCATCTGGTAGTTGTAAAAGACTACGGAGAGTATGAGATTTTGGGCTGTACAAGAGACGATGCGGCGGGAGAAGCATTTGACAAAGTGGCAAGAGCCATAGGTCTGGGATATCCGGGAGGGCCTAAAATCGATAAGGTTTCAAAGGAAGGGAATCCCGACGCCATTCATTTTCCCAGGGCAAAGGTAGAAAACAGCCGGTATGATTTCAGCTTCAGCGGCCTAAAATCATCCGTTTTGAATTACATCAATTCCTGTGAGATGAAGGGCGAAGCCGTAAACGTGCCCGATGTGGCGGCTTCTTTCCAAAAGGCGGTTGTGGATGTTCTAGTGGAGCATGCGCTTATAGCGGTAGAGGAGTTTGGATTTCACAAATTTGCCCTTGCAGGCGGAGTTGCTTCCAATTCCAGTCTCCGCAAAGCCTTTGAAGAGGCGTGTAAAAAAAGAAATATTGAATTTTATTGTCCGTCTCCCGTATTCTGCACGGATAATGCTGCGATGATCGGCGCAGCAGGCTATTACGAATATATTAAAGGAACGAGAAGCGGCTATGACTTAAATGCTGTTCCCAATTTGAAGCTGGGAGAGAGATAGGATAAAGGAAAAGCGGGTTTATTACTATTTGGGGCGTTAAGTAAAAGGCGGCGGAATGGAGATTTAAAAATGAAGACGACTGCCATTATATTAGCAGCAGGGCAGGGAAGGAGAATGGGTTCTGACGTAGCCAAGCAGTTTTTACTGCTTTCGGGCAGGCCTGTTCTTTATTATACCCTGAAAAATTTTGAAGAAAGCATAGTAGATGAGATTATCCTTGTAACAGGAGAGGGACAGGAGGAATACTGCCAAAAGGAAATTGTGGACGCCTATGGCTTTTCAAAGGTCAAAAAAATTGTGCCGGGCGGGAAAGAGCGGTATCATTCGGTGGCGAAAGGATTGGATGCCATAGATGACGATATAAGAGATACAGATATGGAAAGCAAAGAAAGCACGGGAGAGAATCAAAATCCGTCTTCCTGCCGCTATGTGCTGATTCATGACGGTGCAAGACCCTTTGCTGCTCCTGAAATGATTAAAAGAGGCATTCTTGCGGTGCAAAAATATGATGCCTGTGTTGTGGGAATGCCGGTTAAGGACACCATAAAAATCAGCGATGAAGAAGGATTTGCGGCGGATACGCCCAAAAGAAGCCTTGTGTGGCAGATTCAGACGCCGCAGGTTTTTGAGTGTTCCCTGATTAAAAAAGCTTATAAAGAATTGCTTTTGAGAGAAGAGGAACTGCTTGGTAAGGGGATTGCCATTACGGACGACGCCATGGTGGTGGAGCTGCTTTTAGGGAAGCGGGTTAAGCTGGTAGAGGGAAGCTATCACAATATTAAGCTTACCACCCCGGAGGATTTAAAAATCGCGGAAGCTCTGCTTGAATCCCTGTAAAATCCCTGTAAAAGAAGAAAAAAATGATTGACACTAAAGGAAATTCATAATATAATTATTGTTGCTGTGAGGTAAATGCTTGCAGTTCTATAAGTAAATAAATGTGCGTTTAGCTCAGCTGGATAGAGCGTTTGGCTACGGACCAAAAGGTCGGGGGTTCGAATCCTCTAACGCACACTATAAAAAGCAGATATTTTGTCCATACAAGATATCTGCTTTTTATTGTGCGCCTTGCGGCGCACGTTTCTAAAGGGTGAAAGTCCCAAATCCACCCTGGTAGTGGGAAGGATATAGCCAAGACCAAGGGGGTCCATCGTTAGGTGGAATCTGAAGGAAGGTGGCGGCAAATCTCTGGTCTGACGAACAGAAATCACATCAGGCTACAGTTAAGGATAAGGTTGCAATACAAACTGAAGTCCAATAGCTACTCGGAATTAACTGTGGTAAATGTGGCAGATAGATGGAGAGAAAGAAACGTGTGGTACCAAGGGAGGTCTCATGGGTAGGCGAAAACAGAGTATGAAGCCTATAGTAACAACGAACTATGAGAAGTCAGCAGAGGTCATAGTACCATTGTGGTTGCAAACATAATGGGAAGGACTGAACTTTAGGAGATGTGAGTAAATGAATGTAACCAATGATGGATTTAAGGACAGACAACTTCATATTGAGGACTATCTGCAAATGGTATCGACGGAATCGAAA
>Ga0137306_100192_pt1 | contig 99049 bp, 90 predicted proteins | sample Inofroosms_March_FD_97187 | JGI IMG/M metagenome (GOLD analysis project Ga0137306, IMG submission 97187) | Mouse cecal microbial communities from Vienna, Austria - N-Acetylneuraminic and N-Acetylglucosamine D2O microcosms_March | ecosystem: Host-associated > Mammals > Digestive system > Large... | reverse complement strand
TTCTAATACATTGTTCATTTTATGAGCCTCCTTACTGTTTTAGTTTTTGTATTTTTTCGCAATTGCCCAGTAAAGGATTGCTGGTACAGGAGCAAATAGCAGAATACAATATTTATTTACGACTGAACCAGAACCAGATACCCCAAAGTGTAATGGGATTTCCTGCGGCAATATAAAAGTCAGTGCCACTAATACAACAAAAGTTACGACTGTAATGATGATACATTTTTTCTTCATTTGTATTACCTCCTTTTATTATCATTTTGATAATGCTATCATAACGATAATAAAAAGTCAAGAAAAATCCCAGCCATCACAGAGGACAGATGGGAAATTTTTATTTCATTTTAGGTGGAGAGATTATAACGCCAATAGAATGCAGCTTTCGCCCCGATGCTGATGTGTTGTTCCCATAAGGTTTTATTACATCCTGAATATTTCCAATTAACATTTCAAGCTCCTCATCCGTTAGATAAAGAGGGGATAAGGAAAAACCAGATTTATCCTTTACAATGTCTATATCATCCCGTTTGCAATAATCTTGGAATAGTTCCGCAAAGCCAATGATATATTGCATAAACGACTGCATATAGGCTTCGCCAGAGTTACTGTCTAAGATTTCTTTAAAATCCTTTGTCATATCAATATCTACCGCATAAGTTTTTTCTAAAGCACCTCTGACTTGTGTTTGATTCACTATCTTTAATACTTTGTCATTTGTCATTCTTTTCAAATAGCGGTAAAGCGTTGCAGATGGAATATCCGAAAATGTTTCAGATAAATGTTTTGCGGTAGTTTCCCCACACTTTTGTATTTCCAGAAATAATTTACATTTAACAGGGTTCGTCAATACATCCATAATTTTTTTGTCCATGCGTATCCCTCCAACAATTCAGTTTATGTGATAATATTATCATTTTGGTAACAAAAATTCAATAACTTTTCATGGGTGATAATTTATGATTACTGACCGGCAAAAAAAGTGGCAAAGTTTTTATACCTTACCACTTTTGGCACTTATGCGTTGATTATTTCGCTATTTACAATCTCCCTTGCATGAGCCCTTATGTTATTGAGTTTTCCTGTCCATTTGGTGTTTTCTGCCTTTAACCGTTCCGTTATGCCCTGTGTCTGTTTCATTCCATCAATAAGCCTTTCAAAGCGTTCCTGTGCCTGTCTGTCGGTGTCGGCAAAATAAGTGTTCTGCAGAATAGGCGATACCGGCTTCAACAGACCTATTTCATCATAATATCTTAGCGCTCTGATACTTACTCCGGTTATCTGATACTTCTTTAACGGTTTTCATCATTTCCTCCTTTCGGTTTCATCCTAAACCGTCACGCCGCGGGAGAGTCAATACAAACTGTTATTTTTCCCTATAATTTATCCGGCGGCATACAATCATAAAGCTTCTACAACACACTGTAACAAAATGTATCCCATCCTAATTTGCATATTTAGGAAATACGTGTTAGCATAAGCTAAGAATAATTCCTATACAGGAGGTTTTAGCTATGAGCATGAATCAAACCCCATCCGGCGAACGTATACATATCGGTATCTTTGGCAGAAGAAACGCAGGTAAATCCAGCATTATTAACGCCCTGACTGGTCAGGAGCTTGCTATTGTTTCCGAGGTACGGGGAACCACCACCGACCCGGTTTCCAAATCTATGGAGCTGCTTCCTCTCGGTCCGGTGGTCATGATAGACACACCGGGACTGGATGACGAAGGCGGGCTTGGCGCGCTCCGCATTCAAAAGGCCTATCAGATGCTGAACAAATCTGACATCGCTCTTCTTGTTATTGACGGCCGCACCGGCATTACCGCCGAGGACCGGCAGATTCTTGAGCGGATCAGGAAAAAGAATATTCCATATGCGGTTATTTTTAACAAAGCAGACATAGTGCGGCCGGACAGAGATAAAGTCAGCAAAACTCTGGCTGACTCCAAGATTAATGAAGAACGCAGTATATGGGTGAGCGCTGAGACAAAGGAAAACATCCACCAGCTCAAAGAATTAATTGCTTCCCTGATTCCCGCAGAAAGCCCGGGACACCGGATCGTGGGAGATTTGATCCAGCCCTCTGATTTTATCATTCTGGTTGTCCCCATCGACAAGGCAGCGCCAAAGGGGCGGCTAATCCTCCCCCAGCAGCAGACTATCCGGGATATTTTAGATTCTGATGCTGTATCCATTATAGTAAAGGAAACCCATCTGAAGGAAACATTGGAATCTCTGGACAGAAGGCCTGCTCTGGTCATCACAGACAGTCAGGCATTTAAAAAGGCTGCCGCAGATACCCCTGCAGATATTCCTCTTACCTCCTTTTCGATTCTGTTTGCAAGATATAAGGGGAATCTGAAAACATTAGTCGAAGGCGCACGTATGCTGGACAAATTAAAAGACGGCGATAAGGTCCTTATTTCGGAAGGATGCACCCATCACCGCCAGTGTGACGACATCGGCACGGTAAAGCTTCCGGGCTGGATAAAGCAGTACACCGGAAAAGAACTGAATTTCCAGTTCACCAGCGGCACGGAATTTCCGGCGGCGCTTGAGGATTATGAGCTGATCATCCACTGCGGCGGATGTACATTGAATGAACGGGAAATGAAATACCGCTTGAAATGCGCAGAGGATGCAGGGATTCCGATGACCAATTACGGAACTGCCATTGCATATATGAATGGAATCTTAGACCGCAGTATTGCTGTATTTCCAGAAATTTAATGAATTTTCAAGACTGCCGGCTGTTTCTAGATACAACGGCTTAGGGACTATGAAAAAAAGTCTGTAAAAGTTATTTAAGCAATGAACGATTAGGTCTTCTATGATAAAATCAAAATCATAGGAGGCCTAAAATTATGGCAAAAAGAGAAAAGAAACCAGTACACCATGTACAAATGACAGATGGTAAGCGCGCCATCATTCAGCAGCTCCTGCAGGAATACGATATTGAGACCGCTGAAGATATTCAGGATGCCCTCAAAGATCTGCTGGGAGGGACAATTAAAGAAATGATGGAGGCAGAAATGGATGATCATCTCGGATACGCAAAATCAGAGCGGATCGACCGTGATGACCAGTCCGATTATAGAAATGGAACAAAACGCAAACAGGTGAATACCCGCTACGGTTCCATGACAATCAATGTTCCCCAAGACCGTAACTCGACATTTGAACCTCAGGTTGTAAAAAAACGCCAGAAAGATATTTCTGATATTGACCAGAAGATCATTTCTATGTACGCAAAAGGAATGACAACCCGCCAGATTTCCGATACTCTGATGGATATTTATGGATTTGAAGTTTCCGAAGGATTTATTTCTGATGTTACAGACAAACTGCTTCCGCAGATTGAAGAATGGCAGAACCGCCCTTTGGATGAGGCCTATCCAGTTCTGTTCATTGACGCGATCCATTACTCAGTCCGGGATAACGGAGTAATCCGCAAGCTGGCTGCTTATGTGATCCTCGGCATCAGCATGGAAGGAAAAAAGGAAGTGCTGACGATTGAGGCGGGCCAGAATGAAAGCGCGAAATACTGGCTGTCCGTATTGAACAGCTTGAAAAACCGCGGCGTGAAAGATATCCTTATCATCTGTGCCGATGGCCTGACCGGAATAAAAGAGGCAATCAACACGGCCTTTCCTCAAACGGAATATCAGCGCTGCATTGTCCATCAGGTGCGTAATACAATGAAATATGTGGCAGACAAAGACCGCAAGGCGTTTGCTGCGGATCTGAAAAAAATCTACCATGCGCCGAATGCAGACCGTGCGGCTGAAATCCGTGATACGGTTGCGGAAAAGTGGTCGGAAAAGTATCCGAATGCGATAAAATCATGGACAACAAACTGGGATGCCATTACACCGATTTTCAAGTTTTCATCGGATGTCAGGACAGTGATCTATACGACCAATGCGATCAAATCGCTCAATTCCACGTACCGGAAACTGAACCGGCAGAGAAGCGTGTTTCCTAGTGACCATGCGTTATTGAAGGCGCTGTATCTGGCAACTTATGAAGCGACCAAAAAATGGACTATGCCGATCAGGAACTGGGGAAAAGTGTATGGCGAATTATCCATCATGTACGAAGGAAGGATACCTGAGTAACCCAAATCAGCTGTCATGATCAAGGTTAAAATGAACACCCGCTTTAGCGGGTGACCTTGACATGCCAACAGATTTGTGCTAATAGTTAAGCAAGGCTGGAAAGCAGAAAACTGCCTCCAGCCTCACATCATTATCATAGAAGATCTGAATTTACAGAAAAATTTTCACACATCCACGGCTTATAAGATAAAGTGTGCGCCGGTTCTTGATGAGCACGCACACTTTACCTTATAATTCTATAATTTTCTCCCGCAATTTGTACAATATGCCGTTCCGGTCTTTAATCGTGTCCCTTTTCCTTCCAAAGAAAAAGGGTATCAATCCAAGCAGCGCTCCCATCATCAGAGAACCAAAAACTATTGAAATTATCCTTACTGCATCCATCTGTTTTCCCCTTCCTACTATTTATCCATTATATCATATTCCTCTGCGCTTCCAACTTCTATTTTTCTTCCTCCGGATATCCTCTCACATATACAAATTCCTCATTCTCCCTATCCATATGATATTCTCTATCCAAAACCGCATTAATGAAATCCCGGCCGCCCATTTCCACCGGAACAAGCCTCATTCCCAGCTTCTCTTCCGCATCCTGTACCGTCATATCATCCAGAAATACCTGCTCCCCCATCCGCAGCATATTGGACGGAATCACCAGTGTATCTCCCAGATCCGTTCCCTGCTCCTTATATTCCGCCAGCTGATTTACCAAATCCCATCCGGTTATCAATCCGGATACCGTAATCATCTCTCCAAAAAAATGATTACAGATTGCATATACGCGGATAGTCAGCCCGGGAAATTTTTCCATCATACGGTCTGCAAAGCCGCAGACTGTCGTATAAGCAAGCTTTCCGGTCGCAATGGTCAGCGTCCGCCTGACATCCACCGGCCGCCCCACAGGCGTTTTTTCCTCTTTTTCCTTCTGAAGCTCTATAAATGCCTCCTCAAATTCCTCCATAAACAGCCGCATCATACCGACGCCGTTCTCCAGCTGGATATACCCGTCATACCGCTCTTCCTCCGGAAACTCCCGCTCTGCCGTGATATACCACTCATCGCTGGCGTGAATAAAATGAAGGCCGTATTCTTCATAGAATCCTTTTTGAAAGCCTTCCACCAGATCGATCACTGCTTTTGCCTCTTCCTTCGTATACAATTCCAATGGATACAGCCCCTCCCGGTATTTTGTCAGTCCAGCCGGGACCACCGATACGCTCCGCATAAAGGGAAGATATTCAGACAAGTCCCGGATACTCCGCTCTAATTCCGCTCCGTCATTGACGCCCTTACAGCATACAATCTGCCCATTCATTTCCACACGGCCTTCATAAAGTCTGTCCAGATATTTCAGCTTCTCACCCGCGAAACGGTTATGGAGCATCTTACAGCGCAGCTCCGGATTCGTCGTCTGTACCGAAATATTGATAGGCGCAAGCTGCATCTGGATTATACGCTCTACATCCCTGTCGCTCATATTGGTCAGCGTAATATAATTTCCCTGCAGGAACGACAGTCTGGAATCATCATCCTTAAAATACAAAGTTTCCCGCATTCCCGGCGGCATCTGGTCTATAAAGCAGAAAATACACTTGTTGCTGCAGGAGCGGTATTCACTCATCAGGCCGTTCTCAAATTCAATCCCAAGATCATCCTCATACTCCTTCTCGATCTCAAGAAGCCATTCCTCTCCGTCACCTTTCCGAATTAACGCTTCAATATATTCATCTTTTATCAAAAAACGGTAATCAAATACATCCTCAATTTCCTGTCCATTTACTGCAAGCAGCGTATCCCCTGCCTCAATCTCCAGCTCTTCGGCAATGGAACCCGGATATACTTCTTTGATGATATGCTCCTGTTTTTTCAAAACCTTTCCTCTCCTTCTCATTTCAGAATAATATATCCGGCTCTTCCACGATCAGAAAACCGGTACCGGACATTATTCAAGCCTCCTGACTGCATCTATGATCCGGTTTACCAGCCCTACCCTGTGAAATGGCGTCATCAGATAAAAGCCATCTGCCGATTCATACAATTTCTGCGCCGTTTCAAAACACAGAGATACTGCTGTTTCCTCCGCTTCTTCTCTTGTCATATCCGGTCTGTATCTGGAGATAATGCGCTCATCCACATGAATTCCAGGCATCTCATTCTGCATAAACATGGCATTCCGATAGCTCACCAACGGCATCAGCCCGCAGATGATCTTAGCCCCCGTCATCTCCTTCAGTTCCTTTATTCTCTGGATATCCTCCTCCGAAAATATCGGCTGAGTCAGAAAATAGGCACATCCCGCAGATACCTTCTTACGCATTCTGTCCGCAATAGCATTTTTGTTTACACCACTATAATTCAATGCACCTCCGTAATATACCGGATATTCCCCCAATATCTCCTCATTCATATGCTTCAGATATTCCATAAACCGGATAGAATTCATATCAAAGACACCGGTAACCCTTCCCCGGTTATCCGGTTCCACAGGATCTCCGGTAATCACAAGAAAATCCCGTATGCCGTTCACATGCGCACCCAGCACCTCAGAGCGCAGGCCGATCAGATTCCGGTCCCTCATCGCCACATGGGGCATAACCGAAACGTCCGTCAAGGATTTCGCATATACCGCCAAAAGAGAAGCATCCGCCCGGGATCTTGCAAGAGGGGAATCTGAAACCGTTATGATATCCACGCCGTTTTCCTTCAGGGCATATACGCCCTTCCTAAATTTCTCAACCTGCGCATCAAAGGGTGCATCCAGCTCCACTACAAATACTTTCTCCCCCTGATTCAATTTTTCTATAAATGCAGTCGGCCGGATATAGCGTTCTTCTCCCGCTCTCTCCTCTATCCCGGCCGTTTTCTTCGGCTCCGGCCTGCGGCCGCCGATAAGCCTGCTGATGGCCGCAATATGCTCCGGCGTAGTTCCGCAGCACCCTCCGACCATATCCGCGCCCAGAGCAAGAATCTCTTCCATCTGCCGTGCATAGTATTCCGGCTCATCCTTATAGCGCATCCTGCCCCGGAGTTCCTGCTGATATCCCGCATTGGGAAGAACGCTGAGCAGACATTCCTTGGGAAAGGTCTGCTTTTCCAGCAGCTTCCGCAGGTGCAGCGCTCCTGCTCCGCAGTTAAAGCCAAAAGCATCTACTGTTTCCAGCTCAGTCATCATACGGACAATTTCACCCATTCCATAGCCATACTGCGTGTATCCCATGGGATTCACAGAAAACTGTGTAATTACACTATTGTATACACACTTCTCTTTGCAGTATGCAGAAACAGGAGGAATCCACTTTGTTTCAGAAAAGGTTTCAAATACAAAAATCCGAATCCCCTCCTCCACAAAGACATCAATCAAAAACCGGTACTCATTTAAGATTTGTTCATCGTCCTCCGTGCCCGGCTGCTTGATCGGCCCGATAGAAGCCGCGATCAGCACATCCTTCCCCATTTCCTCTACCGCCCTTTTAGCACTGGATACCGCCGAACGGACTGCACTCTCACACATGTCCCTGTCCGGGAACAGGGAATGATTTACCGCAAAGGTATTCGTCCGTATAAGCTCTGCCCCCGCCCCAATATATTCCTTATGTATGGAAACAATCTGCTCCGGAGCCGCAAGATTTGCTTCCTCCGCCTCCATTGCAGATGAATATTTCCGGGTGTAATAAGTACCCATGGCACCATCCATCAATAAAATCTTCTCTTTCATCCTGTCTTTAAAATCCATGCTGTCATTCCTCCATCTGCTTTTATAATTCCCGTTTAACTTTCTACATTTTATGCATAACATATCTTCTTTAAATAGCCTGTTTTTCAAGTATAACATAATCCATCTTCTTTCTCCAGATATAAAATACTGGATTCCCGGCCGCTTTTCCCATATAATAGAAAAAGCAGGGAACAAATACTATATTTAATTCCACTGCAAAACGTAAGGAGGGATATTTATGCCAATCGGCGTAATTATTAATGTACTTTCCGTCGCAATCGGCGGTATCGTGGGAGCTGCCGCTGGAGAAAAGTTTTCCGATAAATTTAAAAGCGAACTGAATCTAGTGTTTGGCGCATGTTCGATGGGAATCGGAATCAATTCCATCATCCTGATGAAGAACATGCCGGCTGTCATCTTTGCCGTAGTCCTCGGAACCAGCATCGGCCTTTTGATCCATCTGGGAGATAAGATCAATCAGGCCGCACTGCTTTTAGAAAAGCCCATCAACCGCTTATTCAAAAACACGAACTGCAAAATGCCGGAAAAAGAATTCCAGGCTCTTCTAGTCACAGCACTGGTGCTGTTCTGTGCCAGCGGAACCGGCATCTACGGCTGTCTGGATTCTGGAATGACCGGTGACCACAGTATTCTCATATCTAAGTCTATCTTAGATTTATTCACTGCACTTGTTTTCGCCTGCAGCCTCGGCTATGTAACCACGATTATTGCTGTACCACAGTTTATTATTTTCCTTATCCTGTTCCTGTGTGCAAAAATCATATTTCCGCTCACCACACCGGACATGATCGCGGATTTCAAGGCCTGCGGCGGAATCCTGATGATCGCCACCGGATTCCGGATTGCAAAGATTAAAATGTTTCCCATTGCAGATATGCTGCCGGCCATGATTCTGGTAATGCCCTGCAGCCAGCTGTGGTGCACAGTGCTTATCCCGCTCCTTTCCTAATTAAATCCTTGGTTTACGTATATAACAAAATCCTTTATCATCACCATAGACAATAAAGGATTTTGTTATTGGTATATTATTTATCAGAGGGATTATTCTTAAAGCATGGAAGTTTTTCCGCCATCGATCAGAATATTCTGTCCGGTACAATACTTCGACGCATCAGATGCAAAATATATCAGTATTCCGTCCATATCATCAATATCTCCCCATTTTCCAAGCGGGAGACTCGCGGCAATGTGTTTTGCAAATTCTCCGGAAAGATGCTCATGGGTCATCTCTGTGTCATATACACCCGGACCAATTGCATTAACAGTAATTCCATAAGGCGCAAATTCAGCCGCCAAAGCACGGGTAAGATTGATCACGCCTGCTTTGGAAGTATAATATCCCACCTGCCCTTTATTAGCCGCAACACCGCCGATAGATGATGTATTGATAATTTTGCCATATTTGTTCTCGATCATATTAGGAACTATATATTTAGTAACCAGGTAAATACTTTTCAGATTCGTATTCAATACCTTATCCCAGTCCTCTGTCGTCTGATCCAAAAATGCTCCTTTAATCACAACACCTGCGTTATTCACCAGAATATCGATATTTCCAAACTCCTCCAGCACCTTTCCTGCCATATTCTTTATCTGTTCTTCATCCGTTATATCACAAGGAACCGCAATGCATTTTACTCCGTATTCTTTCTCAATATATTTTTTATTTTCCTCCAGCCGTTCTGCTCTTCTAGCCACAATCGCCACATTCACTCCCTGTGAAGCCAGAGCCTTCGCCCACTGTGCTCCGATTCCCGAGGATGCTCCCGTAACAACCGCATTTTTACCTTTAATATCAAAATAGTTTTTCATAATCATCTTATCTCCTTATCAATTTTTTTATTCATTAACAGCTTCCATAAAAATATTATGCGTTTTTCCAAAGATTTTTTGTGCCGGCAATAATCACCCATGTTAGAATCAAAACTAATGTCATAAATACTACACATGTAATCAAACTTGTTACATAAGAGCCAGTCGCCTCATAAATTGCGCCGTAAATTGGTCCTGATACTGCACTCGCAACATTACCTACACTAGACACAACACTGTAAACCGAACCAAAATGTTTTGCGCCTGCCACTTTACGCACATAAAGCGATAAAGCTATCGACATCAATGCAAAAGCAATACCAAACAACATCGCCCCTACGAACACCATCATTGCCGCACCGCCTGAAGTTATCAGAAGAACAGAACCGATAATACCACATATAATGCCGGCCGTAACTGATACTCCCAGCCCAGCTTTGTCATTAATTGCTCCTAATGCAACCTTTCCAATAATAGAACCGATCATCAGCATAGATGATACTGCCGCTCCTTTGTTAATCGGAAAACCTATGGATACCGCATACTGCGTAATCTGAGGCTGGAAATTCGCGATAAAAAACAGGCCTGCTGCTATAATAAAAATCATATAAATCCAAGGTCTTCCCAAAGACTCTTTCAATGTATCTCCGGACAGCTCCACTTTCTGTCCGCCTTTTTCCTTTTGTATTGTATCGATTCCATAAGGCTGGAGACCTTTGTCAGACGGATCCCTCCGAATGCCAATCAGAGCAATCGGACAAGAGATAAGAATACTAAGGACACCCATGATCACAACCGTTGTCCTCCATCCCATATTTACAACAAGATTTCCTGCAATCGGCGCCCAAATGGCACCGCCAATATTTGAAAATGCCATGCATACACCCATAACAAATCCTATTCTTGTCACAAACCATTTGTTCATCAATGTGGGAACTAGAATAAATGTAATAAGAGAAAGTCCAAAACCATTAATAATACCAGAAATCCAAAAATATACCGGTTTATTATAAAGTGCCATCAGCGCAGTTCCAATACCTGGCAGTGCGGCAAAAAAAGCGGTCACAAGCCTCGCATTATATTTTTCAAACAACAATCTTGAAACCGGCTGGCAGACTGCTATTGTAAGAGTCACAAATGTAAAATATAGTGACAAGCTTACCATATCGATTCCCGTACCAGCATTTGCTCCTGCCAAAAACACTGTCATACAATTTGGTATAATTCCAACCGTACTAAACATGATTACACAACAGCATCCCATAACCACCCATCCATAATGTGTTTTCTTTTGAGTCGTACTCATCTTTCCACCTCTTCTTTTTTCTTATGTCTTTCATTTTATAGTTTTACTATTTAACCGTCATTTCACACTTATACCAGTATAAATTGATCCTCCTTTCCTCAACCGGACAGTAAACAGTAAGTTATTATACCTCTATGTTAACCCTTTAACATAGTTGTTACAATATGCACAAACGACAACATCGCTCATTTGATTATGCAGATTGCACAAGCTATATTGACAAGCTTTTTGTTCAATTATATAATCAAAATAAAATAGATTTTTCTTACTAAGCCAATGAGGATCATAAACTATGAAGAAACAAGCAACACAGATAAAAGAAAAATTGTTCGAGATTACTGTAGCTGGAACCTTTGACGATATAACCGAGCTTGCATATGATTTGTGGGGATATCCTGCTTCTATCATTGATATTCATTACCACATTCTAAGCATGTATCCCTCTGAAAAAATTGAAAATGCTGTCTGGGATACCATTGCTCCCAAAAAAGCTGTCCCGGACGACCTGCCAGCACAGCTAATTGAAGAACGGTATCTGGAATCCAGCATTTCCAGCAAACATCCTGTTACCATTGACTGGGGCGTAGCAGAAAGCCAGCCCAGACAGGTATGCCGGATCAGTATCCGGAACCAGATTAAGGGCTTTATTTCTGTCGTAACCACCAGCAATGGCTGGACAACTGAAGACTCGGCTATATTAGAAAGCATGGCCAATGCTTCCGCCCTGCTATTCTGCAAAATGCCTCCCGCCGCTTACGATGAAAGCAAGTTGAAAACTGTTTTCTGTTCGTCTCTTTTAAAAGGGCAGATTAACACAAAAGAACTCTTTCTCCGCTGGACAAAAGGACTGGGCATTTCTTTCAAAAAGAGACTCTGCATATTTTGTATAAAGCCGCGTAATGAAGAGGTTCTAACAAATTTTTTATATATCTACGAACACGTAAAACGAGATTTCCATCATGTATTATCAGTTATCTTTGATTATGAAATCTATATTATATACGATTATGAACGTTCTCAGGATATTGATATTTTATTTAAACAGCACACTTTCGAATACTATAAAAAACAAAACTATGAAGTTGGAATGAGCAGAGAATTTTCCGATATCCTTCAATCCAAATTATATAAAAAGCAGGCAGAAAAAGCCATCACTCTGGGATTGGCTGATAAATCCGAATCTGCCGTATATAAATTTCAGGACTACATTTTAAAAAATATCTATTCATGCATTGACGCTTCCCTTTCCATTGCCGATTATGAGCATCCTGCTATAAATATCCTTAAAAAGCATGATATGAAATTCAAAACAGAGTATTATATTACTCTCAAGGAATATATCTGCTGCTTATGCAGTCATTCAGAGACAATTAATAAACTGAATATTCACCGGAACACTTTACGATACCGGCTTCAGCAGATTCAAAATATTACCGGGATTTCTCTTTCCGATGTTGATACCTGCACGAAATTACTCTTCATATTTAAACTCGCCGAGTATAAACTCAGCCTGCAGATCCAGAAACCGGAAGAAACGGGACTGCCGTCATGACAGTCCCGTGCTTCTTATGTTTTCTTACAACTTCTGCTCCCATGCCGACAATTAACGATGCCGCCGCCATCGCAAGCATAGAAAGAAATAGGAAAAGCTACTGCCAAATAACGGCGTATATTCATATTTTTTCTCCTTTTATCATTTCAATACACGCGCGGCATGAAATCCTTCATGAACTGCATTTAACACTTTTCTTGGCGCCACGGCATCTCCAACTGTCCGCACATTTGCAACCTGATCCCATATGTCATCCTCTAATCTATTATTAGAACGGAATCCTACCGCCATTACCACTGTATCACATGAAATCTCCATTACGCTTTCTTCTTTTTCATAAGAAATACCATTCTCCGTTATCCTTCTCACCTTTGCAGAGGTAATCGCTTCGATATTGCTAGCTTTCATCATGTCTTTTAATGAATGGTCATTGGAGCCGAAATGTTTTGCTGTTTTTAAAAGTGAATCTAACGCTTCTACAATTACAACCCGTTTTACATTTTCCATTCTATCAAGATGCAGCGCTGTTTCGCAGCCTACCAGTCCTCCCCCGATTACTACAACTTCTTCTCCGATTTCTTTTAAATTCAGCAGACACTCATTACTTGTAATAACCGACACCTTAGAATTATCTGTTTTTTCAAGCGGTATCATAATCGGATCGGATCCTGTTGCCAAAATAACATTATCAACATTTTCCTTGAGAATATCTTCCTTCGAAGCAAATTTATTTAGTTTCACTCTAACATCAGACTGGTTTAAACGATATATCAAATTATCCAGATATCTATGGACATCCGCTTTAAATTCTGGCGCTCCTGCAGCAGCAAGGTTCCCTCCCAGATAGGAATTCCGTTCCCATAAATCAACCTCAATCCCTCTTCCTGCTGCAGTTAATGCAGCATTTATGCCAGCCGGCCCTCCGCCTATAACAAGCAGTCTTTTTGTCTTTTTTGCTTGAGCTGTCGGATACTCAAGTTCATGTCCGCTTAAAGGATTAACTGCGCATGGACGGTTCTTCCCAAGAACAGCCATATACATACATTCATTGCAGCCAATACAGTAATTAATTTCTTTGACCCTTCCTTCTTTTACCTTTTCCGGCCAGTCAGGATCCGCAAGCATCTGATGCCCAAGCGCTACTACCTCTAATGCCCCCTCCTGCAGAACTGCTTCTGCAATGGCAGGATCATTAAGTTTTCCCTGCCCCATAAGGGGAACCGTAACGTTTTGCCTTATCTTTCGTATAACGTCTAATTCCATCCCTTTCTCTTCATATACAGATGGAATTTGGCAATAATATCTCTCGTAGCATCCAGTGTCCACATGAATTGCATCAATTCCCTCTTCTTCGAGAATCTTACACATTTCAATGCCCTCATCAATTGTACGGTATCCCGGTTTTGGTATCCGATGGTCAACTGTTACTTTAGCCGCGATTGTAAAATCTTCACCGCAGGTTTTTCTCGCTTCATGCAGACACTCAATAACAAATCTCATTCTGTTTCTCAACGATCCGCCATATTCATCAGTTCTCCGGTTCCATGCAGATGTCATAAACTGATCAAATAAATATCCTCCATATGCATGCATTTCAATTCCGTCAACCCCAGCTTTCTTTAACAAAAGCGCAGCTTCTCCATAAGCCCTCACAACCTCCGCAATCTGCTCCTTTGTAAATTCTTTTGTACAAATAGAGGGATTCCCCCTTAATGGGTTTTCTGAGGGTCCATAAGGAGCTTCTTCTATACGGTCTGCATATGCCACGCGCCCCAGTCCTACAGTAAGCTGGGACACTACTTTTGCCCCATAGGCGTGGCAGGAATCCACAAGCTGTCCATATTCAGCCATCTGAAAGAAGTTATCCATAGCCCAAGTCGGACGGGTTTCATACTTTTGAATACACATTGCACAGCCTATATTAATCAATCCTGCTCCGCCTTCTGCTATTCTTCTGTAAAATTCTATATTCCGTTTAGATATGTAACCGTCTATATCTGTTTTCATTCCCATCGGTGCAATTGCAATGCGGTTCTTTAATTTAATTTTTCCATAATTTGTTCTACTAAATAGTTTCATTTTTCTTTCTCCTTTATATTCATTTTGGCGTAAGTATGAAAATAATTATGTTATATAGAAAGTTTATCATTGCAGTATACCTGCAACAATGTTAACAATGCACTTTAATATTTTCTTTTTTGTCTTTTTGCACAAACTATAGGCATATTTTTCTAAAAATCTATTCCTGGCATTTTTCTTTACACATAAAACTGCAAAATCAACCTGTATCAATGATAATTTTCCACAAAAAAGGAGAAGCCGCCGCTTTCCTAAGCCATAGCTTCTCCTGAATAAAATATACACATATCATCATATATAATTATTTGTAATTAATTACATATCTGCATATTTCTAACTGCCTTCCTCATCCGACAGCACTCTCTGCAGATGCATTGCTAAATAGCCAATTTCTGCTTCAGTAAATACACAATGCAGCTTTCTGCCCAGTTCATCACATACCGTCCTTGCCATTTCAAATTCCCTTGGAAATTTAAACTCCATATAATCATTCATATTAAGCTTGATATCTTCTCCCTTAAGCCCTCTGGCAACCATATAACGGATGTGGTTCATCAGACGGTTATACGATAGGGACATGATATTCAGCTTTCTACCCAGCACCTTTTCCACATAAGATACGCAGTCTCTCACAGCCTGCGCCATCTGCATGGCCTGGGACAGTTCCTCCTTTACGATTGCGGTATGTACATGAAGCGCCACATATCCCACTTCATCTTCATCCATATCAATTCCCATTCTGTTTTTCAGAATGGGAACGATACAGCTTGCAACTCGATATTCTGTATGAAACAACAGCCTGATATCATCCGTCAGGGGATTGCTGATCGCCTCCTGATTACGGATCCGATTGACTGCATATTCAATATGGTCAGCCATCGGGAAAAGTATGTTCCGATCGATCGTCCCAAACACCTTCTCTGCCTCCTGCAGGACGATGTTTGCGATCTCAAGATATTCCGGTCCAATGCTTGCCGCCAGTTCCCTGGCATTTCCTCTTTTCGTGGTCTCTTTCAAGGAATAGACAGATGCCGCTCCCTGTATTTCAATCCGCTCTGTCACCTTCTTACCGAAGCCGATCCCTTTTCCCATGATCAGGTACTCCTGATTATCCTCCACCGACACAGCAATTACCGTATTATGATTTAATACCTTACTGATTCTGTACATACTTTCCCCAACCTCATCCTAAAACTATTTGTAACTATATTATTCGTAAATATCTACTGCGAATAAATTCTCACCCTTCTCAATCTCGCCTTCCTTCAGCAGGCGGATCTTCTGATTATCTGTCAGCTCAGTACACAGAACCGGAGACATCATAGACGGAGCATTTGCATTCAGGTATTCCAGATCCAGCTTCAGGAGCGGATCTCCCTTCTTCACCTTCGCGCCCTGCTCTGTCAGAACCTCAAAGCCCTTTCCTTCCAGCTTCACTGTATCAACGCCCATATGAATCAGAACACTGATTCCGTTATCCATGGAAAATCCGACAGCATGCTTGGTGTCAAATACAAAGATTACTTCGCCGTCCTCCGGTGCGCACACGATCGGATCCGTAGGAGTTACAGCTGCACCGTCGCCCATCAAACGGCCTGCAAATGCCTCATCCGGCACCTTGGACAGATCAGCGGCAACTCCCTTAACAGGACTGCCTACCAGGATGGATTTTACCACCTTTCTGCCTTCCTCTGCCGCCTTAGCCGTTTCCGGCGCCTGTTCCTCTGCCGGTGCGTTCTCTGCAATGTATTCCTCATCCGGGGCAGTCTCAAGATAATCCTCCAGATTCGACTTGATCACCGTTACACGTGGGCCGTAAATAACCTGCACGCCGTTTCCTTTATGAACCACGCCGGATGCTCCGGTGCCCTTAAGCATTCCATCATTTACCAGCTCAGACTTATATACGGTACAGCGAAGTCTGGTTGCACAGCAGTCTACGTCAGAAATATTCTTCTTTCCGCCAAGTCCCATGCAGATCTGTCTGGAAACCTCATCCTCTGCTCCGCCTGAAGCTCCGTCTGAAGCGCCGCCTTTCTTCTTCGCATCCACATCACTTCTGCGGTACAGCTTCACTTCCTCATTATCATCACGTCCCGGTGTCTTCAGATCCATCTTCACGATCAGGAAGCTGAACAGGAAATAGTATACTACAAAATAAACAATACCGACAATTACAATCCAGATCCAGTGTGTCTTTGCGTTACCCTGCAGGATACCGAACAGAAACATATCAATAAATCCGCCGGAGAATGTCATACCAACGCCTACGCCGAAAATATGCATCAGCATATATGCCGCGCCGGCAAGTACGCAGTGGATTCCGTAAAGCAAAGGAGCTACGAAAAGGAATGTAAACTCCAGAGGCTCTGTGATACCGGTTAACATAGAGGTAAGCGCCGCCGACATCAAAAGACCGCCGACAATCTGTCTCTTCTCCGGCTTTGCAACACGGTACATCGCAAGAGCCGCTCCCGGAAGACCAAAAATCATAAGCGGGAACTTACCGGACATAAATCTCGTTGCCGATACAGCAAATTCCGTCGTATTCGAGTCTGCAAGCTGCGCAAAGAAGATATTCTGCGCACCTTCGATCATCTGTCCTGCAACCTCCATGCTGCCGCCAAGACCTGTCTGCCAGAAAGGAAGGTAGAACACATGATGGAGTCCGAACGGGATTAACAGACGCTCCATAAATCCATATACCCATGTTCCTGCGTATCCGGAGTTCAGCACTACATTTCCTACTGCATAGATACCGGTCTGGATCACCGGCCATACAAAGAACATTAAAATGCCCACACCTGTGTAAACAAGCGCTGAAATAATCGGTACAAATCTTGTTCCGCCAAAGAAAGAAAGCACCTGCGGAAGCTGAATCTTATAGAACTTGTTATGAAGCGCCGCAACGCCAAGTCCTACAATGATGCCTCCGAATACACCCATCTGCAGAGAGGTAATACCGCATGCAGATGCAGTCGCACCGTCCAGCATGTTCTCCGTTCCGCCGTTGATGGTGATCATTGCACTGATCGAAGCATGCATGATAAAGAATGAAATCGCAGCAGCAAGAGCCGCAACCTCTTTCTCCTTCTTAGCCATACCGATCGCTACACCCATAGCAAATATGATCGGCAGATTTGAGAACACAATATTTCCCGCATCATTCATTACCAGAAAAACTGCATTAAATACCGTACCCGGTCCCATAACCCCAAGCAGGCCGTAGGTCTCAAGCATCGTCTCATTCGTAAAGGAACCGCCAAGTCCCAGCAGAAGACCTGCCACAGGCAGAATTGCGATCGGAAGCATGAAGCTTCGGCCGACACGCTGTAAAACTCCAAAAATCTTGTCTTTCATCTCTTCTTCTCCTCTTTCCTTTTGATTCTTGAAATTATGCAGGCAGCGATGCGCATTCACTTTTTCCTATACCTTAACGAACGAAATCCGCCAGCCGGCAGGGCATGCATGACCACTACCCGGAGGGTATAAAAAAAGACACTAACCCACATAAATTCATAATAAAACTTACGTATAGTTAATGCCTCGTTCATCACAAGTAACATACTATCTGTTAAAATACTAACACGTCTGCACATCTCCTGTCAAGATATTTTAAACAGATTTACTATGCAATAGAAATCACCTTATAGTCCTGATCCTCCACAGTCTTTTTCAGCACTTCATTTGATACCTCTGCACTCATGGTCACAACCGCGGTGCCTGCCTCATGGCTTACCTCCGCAGAATCCACCTCTGCAAGCGCTTCCAACACCTTCTTCACTCTCGCCTCACAGTGTCCGCACATCATTCCTTCGATTTTCATTGTCTTTGTCATGGTTTCTTTCCCATCCTTTCCTGATTGCTCATTTATAATTGTTATATTTGCAGGCTTAACCTTCCTATCCCTGCCGGCGTCATGCAGCTTACAGAAATTCAGCCTCAGTGCATTCGATACTACACAAAAACTTGAAAGACTCATTGCTGCCGCACCGAACATCGGATTTAAGGTCAGGCCGAAGTGCACAAATACTCCCGCCGCCAGCGGTATGCCAATGATATTATAGATAAATGCCCAGAACAGATTCTCATGGATATTGCGGAGTGCCGCCCGGCTTAAGCGTATTGCGGCCGGAACGCCGCTTAACGTACTCTTCATCAGCACCACATCCGCCGCATCCACTGCCACGTCTGCACCGGCTCCAATCGCAATTCCCATATCCGCTCTTGTCAGTGCAGGGGCATCGTTGATGCCGTCTCCGACCATGGCTGTTTTCCCCTGTTCCTTCAGTTTTCGGATCACGCTTTCCTTGCCGTCCGGCAGCACTCCTGCAATCACTTCATCCACACCGGCCTGTCTGCCGATGGCTCTTGCCGTGCGCTCATTATCCCCGGTCAGCATGACCACATGAATGCCCATGCCCTGAAGCTGCCTTACTGCCCTACTGCTGTCTTCCTTGATTGTATCAGCAACCGCGATAATACCAAGAAGACGGTCATCCTCCGCAAACAAAAGCGGTGTTTTTCCATTCTCCGCCAGCTCCTCTGCTCTGTGTTTCATCTCTTTAGGAAGCGGAAGCTTCTCTCCGATAAATGACATGCTGCCGCCAAGCAGACGCTTTCCGCCCAGAGCCGCTGACAGGCCGTTTCCCGGAAGCGCTGTAAAATCCGAAACCTCATCCATTTTCAAGGACAGTTCCTTTCCCTTCTTCAAAACTGCTCTTGCAAGAGGATGCTCACTCTTTGCCTCCAGGGCAAGAGCCATCTCCAATAACTCCTTCTCGCTGATGCCTTCCGCCGGCACCAGATCCGTTACCATTGGTTCCCCGCTGGTGATGGTTCCGGTCTTATCCAGCGCCACGATCTGACCCTTTCCCGCCTCTTCCAGCGAAGCCGCTGTCTTAAACAGGATTCCATTTCTCGCGCCGAGGCCGTTCCCCACCATAATGGCAACCGGAGTTGCAAGCCCCAGTGCGCAGGGACAGCTGATGACCAGAATGGATATGCCTCTGGCCAGCGCATAGGCAAATTCTCTTCCAAGCAGAAGCCAGACGATTGTTGTAACCACTGCAATGGAAATTACGATCGGCACAAATACTCCCGACACCTTATCCGCAATCTTGGCAATCGGCGCTTTGGTAGCCGCCGCATCGCTCACCATCTTAATAATCTGGGACAGTGTGGTATCCTCTCCCACTCTGGATGCCTCACACCTTAAGAACCCTGACTGGTTCATGGTCGCGGCAGAAACTATATCCCCTGCCGACTTATCCACCGGGATGCTCTCTCCGGTCAGAGCCGCCTCATTGACTGCACTGATCCCCTCTAATACTATACCATCCACGGGTATATTCTCTCCGGGCCGGACTACAAAAATATCTCCTTTTCTCACCTGTTCGATCGGTACGGTAACCTCTGCGCCCTCCCGCACCAGCACCGCTGTCTTCGGCGCCAGCCTCATCAGGCTCTTTAATGCATCTGTGGTCTTCCCCTTCGATCTTGCCTCCAGCATCTTGCCCACTGTGATCAGCGTCAGGATCATAGCCGCTGATTCAAAGTAAAACTCGTGCATATATTTCATAACGCCGTCCATATCTCCATGAAGCTGGGCATCCGTCATCATAAACAACGCAAAAATACTCCACACATACGAAGCCATAGAGCCAAGAGCCACCAGTGTATCCATATTCGGCGCCCTGTGCCAGAGGCTCTTAAATCCGCTGATAAAAAACTTCTGATTGATGACCATAATGATTCCGGCCAGAAGAAGCTGCAGAATCCCCATGGCTATATGATTATGTTCAAACCATGCCGGCACCGGCCAGGACCACATCATATGCCCCATGGAAAAATACATAAGCACGACCAAAAATCCGAGAGAAGAAACCAGCCTTCTTTTTAATATAGGAGTCTCTCTGTCTTTCAGCGCATCCTCCGATACCGACTGCCCGGCCTTTCCCACCTCTGCCCCCTTTGGCGAAGCTCCGTATCCGGCCTCCTCCACTGCAGAAATAATATTCTGGGCAGAGGCATCTCCTTCCACGCCCATCGTATTAGTCAGCAGGCTGACAGAGCAGGACGTAACTCCGGACACCTTCGAAACCGCCTTTTCCACGCGGGCGCTGCAGGCGGCACAGCTCATCCCCGTAACTGTATATTGCTCCATATTCTATTCCTCCAATTATCTCATAAGCTTCTGTATCGTTGCCACAAGCTCATCTACTACCTCATCCTTCCCTTCCCTGATGTCTCTGAGTACACAGGTATGGATGTGATTCGCCAGAAGCTCCTTATTAAAAGCATTCATTGCCGCGTTCACCGCCGACGACTGAATCAGGATATCATTACAATAAACGTCATTCTCTATCATCGTCTGAAGTCCCCGCACCTGGCCTTCTATTCTCCGAAGACGATTCAGAAGCTTCCTTCTCTGCTCCTCGGAGCGCTCTGTTTTCTTTTGCTGACAGCATCTCTTCTCTTCTTCCATAATTATAAATTCTCCTTATACTTTAGGATTATACATCTTCTAATGGTCAAATCCCTCTCTGTCCAGACACTAAATACCCCTGATAGGTATATGGATACTATATACCTATCAGGGGTATTTGTCAATGTTTTCTTTAAAAAATTCTTGGAGTTAGAATTGGGAAATAAAAACAGAATCCAGAATACAGACTTCTAAAAAACTAAGGAAGCGCTAATTAAATCAGCACTTCCCTAGAATCTCCGACGGATGCACATTGCCGCTTACTACAGTTCAGCCATGGTAACCCCTTCTCCGGCCAGCTTCTCAAAATCCTTGACAAATACATCTACCGCCGCCGTAATCGCCGCGTTATTGACGAATTTATCCATTACAAAAGGCGCAGCCGTCACACCACCCACGCCATATTTACATAGCTCCAGCACCTGCTGGGAATTTTTAAAGCTTGCAGCCAGAACCATGGTATCAAACTGGTTCACCTCAAAGATATCCTGGATCTCCTTCGTCACATGGATACCGTCATACCCCATATCATCAATCCTGTTAATGTAAGGCGCTGTATAAGAAGCACCGCTTTTTGCCGCCAGATAAGCCTGCATCGGAGTATAGATTGCTGTTCCTGTTGTGCGGATTCCATCCTTTTTCAGAAGTTTCATTGCCTTAAAGCCCTCCGGGATACACGGAATCTTTACAAAGGTTGCCCCGCCGAGAACCTGAACGATCGCATGGGCGTCCTTCACCATCCCTGCCGCATCCTTCGCGATTGCCTGTACATGCAGGTCAGCTTCCTTTCCGATGAATTCCCGGATCTCTTTCAGAACCTCATAAGGCTTCCTTCCGGTTTTCGCAAGTATTGACGGATTTGTTGTCACTCCGTCAATGGGATACAAGTCATACAGCCGTCTGATTTCCCTCATATCCGCATCATCAATTAATAATCTCATGTTCATCACTTCCCTGACTAAAAATATTTGACCATAAATAAGTATTTGCTATACAAGAATGTTATGCTCTGTACACCATTGTAGCATGTTTCCATTTTCATTTCTACATGCACTTATCATCCTTTTATCTCTTTACCCCCGCCTTGTCTCTGCTTTTTAATAACGCTCCTGCCAGCAGGATAAAGATCAGATAAACCACAATTGAAATACAGGATGCTTCTACGCCGAAATCACCGCCGGAAATCAGGAAAGAATCCGTATCCAGCACGTAACTAAAGATTGAATTTTCCGATGCTTCCATGCTGATATATAAAATCCCGCTTCCCATACATATATTCCAGATACTATGTATAAATGCGTTTGACCAGATGTTCCCGCTCTCATATGTAACAAGGGAAAACCAAATCCCCACAGCGCTTCCTGCAATCACAAGCTGAAGAAAGCTTAAGAAATCCATACTCGTCCCTATCACATGAAGCGCTCCAAACATCACAGACGGAACAAGCACCGCTATAACTCTGTTCCACCTCATTTCCAATACCTTCATGATCACTCCGCGGAACACTGCCTCCTCCACAAATCCAACAGCAAATCCTGTAAATAAAACCGATCCAGTCAGTGCATCCGCCGCTTCCCAAGGCTCCATAGCAGAATTCTCCCAATGCCCGGGCACGAAAAGGAAAGCGATTATGACAATTGTCGGCATACAGATTGCGCAGATTCCCCAAACAGGCTTGATCTTACACTTTGAGATGCCGCAGTCCGCCAATGAGCACCTTAAAATCTTGTTACACAGCACGCGCAGTCCAAGCACTGTCAGCAGGGGATACAAACCTGCCGCGGCCACATTGCCAAACGCCGCCTGCGCGGTAAGAGAAGCTATTCCAGTACCAGCCGATACGGAAACCAACTGTGCTGCTATCAGTACCAAAATGGATAATACAATCGCACTGACCGCGCGTTTTGTGCTGGTTTTTACAGTCACATCCATATCATCAGCCCCTTTCCTCATCCACATTCCTTACAAATCCAACATAGGTGACTGCAAAATACACCACATAAATTCCGAAAAACAGCGCGATGCTTTTTGCAAAAAACGAGCCGGAGCTAACCGGAACTCCTGTCAGCATCACAAACCCCTTGCTCATAGTCAGTATCATTTTTCCGCTGATAATAATAGCAAGCACTGCCGGACACAAATAATATGCTCCAAGCTGCTTCCTTATCAAACTGTGGAGCTGTGCCCGCTCCAATCCGAGCTTCGCCAGCACATCGTACCGGAATTTATATTTGGCCGAATCAGAAAGCTGCTGTACGGACAGCACCGTCACCGCCACGCATACGAATACCAGCCCGATATAAAACAGCGGAATGATCAGGGATGCCAGCATGAACTTCACTTCCGGGATCAGATTATCCCTCACCAGATTGACTGCCGCATAGTTAATAATATTATCTGAACCGCTGCAGCTATTGCCCTCCAGATCCGGCATCTTATGCCCGCCAAAATCATGTTCCTCGTCATCCGTCAGCCCGTCCAGCTTCTGGTTCAGATCCCGCGGCGCGGCTCCCTTGATATCTGCTGCCAGCTCTGAATAATAGGGCTTCATCCTGTTTAAAACCTTATCCGGCACTACCACCACATAATCACCGCCGTTATGGCCGTCCTGAGAGAACGGTTCCCCATAAATGCCTGCGCAGCTAAGATACCCGTTTCCCGATGCATCCGCAATCTTAAGCTCCTCCCCGATCCCCTGTACTTCCTCATAAAGCCTCGGCTTAATATGCACCAGATATTCTCCGTCACTGATCTCTGCCCTGTCATACCCCAGCATATCCCGCAGATAATTATAATCCGTGATACCCATATAGGTATCGCAGGTGCAGTAGACCCCCTCCTCTTTCAGCATGCTTTTAACCTTATCCATATCCGGGCTTCCATCCTTCTTTTGATACATGGTTCCCCATGCCCTCAAATGGGTCAGCATCCAGGTATTCACCTGATCTGCATGATCTGTATAAATGCGGTAGGTATATAGCTTCAGAGGCTCGGTATTTTCCTGCAGCACTTCCAGCTCATCTGTAAAATCATCCTCCGGATCGCCGCTGTACACCTGTACATCAAACGGAAATTTCTCCTCCAGCACCGTATTTTCGTAGCCGCTGAACATAAGCGCGACAGACGCCCCCATAAGGGCAAGGGTAAACAGAGCCGTTAATGTTCCCATGGTAAACTGCATTGTCCTTATTTTAGATGCAAACTGCCGCAGCAGAAACAGATTCTGTCCCTTATAGATCCCATTTCCTTTCTTCCTGACATAACAGATGATCCATGCCGAAAGCCCCATATAAAAAAGATAGATGGTAATCACCAGCCCGGTCAGAAACAGTGCAATCTCCCCCACATCAGAAAGCATGGAAAACACCGCCCAGAAGGCAAGGATAAACAAAACAGATACCGGCAGAAGGAGCTGTTTCAGCCCCTCCTTCTTCTCTTTTATCTCCTCATTCCTCCGCTTCGCATCCATCAGGTCATGGATATTCATTTTCTTAAATTTCCGCCTGCACCTAAATAACGCAAGGAGATAACATCCCGCATAGCAGAGCACCGTCATAAGTACCGTCCATTTATTGAAAGAAATGTGGATGCGATATTCCACTCTTATCATGGAAAACATTACCGCTAAAAGAACCTGCCTGAGAAGAATTCCAAAAAGAATACCGATCAGGAAAGAGATGCCGCCAAGCAGAATATTCTCCCTCATGTAAATTCTGGATATCATTTTCTTCTTCATACCCAGAAGCAGATAGATTCCAAATTCACTGCTCCGCTTTTCCAGCATAAACCGGACCATATAATTGATCAGCCAGGCAACGATCAGCACAATAAAAAAGGTTGCAAGCCCGATCATCACCTCCATCAGAGCCTCCAGTTCAAAATACTGGTTTATGTCATTTTGAAAAATCAAGCTGTTAAACGCATACATCAGCGCAGTTACCACCGCCATGGTAAGCATATAGACCAGATAGTCCTTTGCGGAACGCTTCATGTTCCGGAATGCAAGCTTACTGAGCATCGGAAAGCTCACCTCCCGTCAGTGACAATACATCCAGAATCTTCTGTAGAAACACCTTTCTAGGCTTCTCTCCCCTCACAAGCTCATGGAAAATCTTCCCATCCTTCAAAAACAGAATCCGGCCGCAGTAGCTTGAAGAAAATGCATCATGGGTCACCATCAGAATCGTCGCGCCCATAGTCCGGTTCAGGTCCGTAAATGTCTCAAGCAGTGTCTGAGCCGAGCGGGAGTCCAGCGCCCCAGTGGGCTCGTCTGCCAGAAGAAGCCTTGGATGGTTCACCATCGCCCTTGCACAGGCACACCGCTGCTTCTGCCCGCCGGATACCTGATAGGGAAATTTCTCCCGGATATCCGCAATCCCAAGAAGTCTTAACATTTGCTCACACACTCCCTGAATCTGCTGTTTCTTTCCCCCCTGCAGGGTCAGCGCCAGAATAATATTTTCTTCAATAGTCAGCGTATCCAGAAGATTATACTCTTGAAATACAAATCCTAGATTCCTCTTGCGGAACTCCGAAAGGGCATCCTCCTTAAGCTCGGTAATGTCCGTGTTTTCATAATAAATATGCCCCGCAGTCACCCGGTCAATGGTAGCAAGCATATTTAAAAGTGTCGTCTTACCGGAGCCGGAAGCACCCATCACGCCTACAAACTCCCCTTTCTCCACGGTAAAGCTGACCCGGTCCACCGCCTTTGTTACATTCGATTTGTTCCCGTAGTATTTTTCCACATCACATACCCGGATATAGTCATTCATCAAAATCACTCCTAACCTGTAGAATCAATGATTACAGTTCCCGCTCAGGCAGAGCAGGGCGGGAACCGTAATTTCCTTACGCCACAATTCTACCTTACTTATCCAATTCTTTATATAAAGATAGATTGAAGTTATCTTAAGAAAATGTAAGATAACCCCAATCTCTGTCTCATCTGCTTATATAATTACTGATCGGAAACTCCAGAAACATCTTCGTTCCTTTTCCATATTCCGACTCTGCCCGGATGCCGATTCCAAGTCTGCCGCACAGCTTCCGGCACAAATACAGTCCCATCCCGGTAGACCGCTCATGGCTCCGCCCGTTGCTTCCGGTAAATCCTTTCTCAAAAATCCGCGGAATCTCCTCCTGACGGATCCCCGCTCCGTTATCCTCCAGCACCAGAACAACTCCGTTCTTCCCCCGTTCCGTATATATATAAAATACCGGCTGCTCACTGCGGTATTTTACACTGTTAAGCAGCATCTGATTCAAAATAAATGCAATCCATTTCCGGTCCGTATACACCAGCTCCTCTGCCGCCGCCTCTACCCTTACCTGATTCTGGATCATCAGCAGACGGTTCTTCTCCAATACCTCATAAACAACCTCCCAAAGCTTTGTTTCCTGTATCAGGTAATCTTTGTATACCTCCTCCGATCTGGCATAATACAGAACCATATCCACATAATTTTCCAGCCTTTGGTTCTCAAGGCTCACCGTACCAAAGGCTTCTCTCACATCCACAGCTGTCCTCTCTGTATCTGCTTTTCTCCGTCCATTCTCACAGACCAGCGCAATGCCGGTAATCGGAGCCTTCACCTCGTGGACCCAGCTCTCAATATATTCCTTATATTCCTTCTGTTCCTCCTCAACCCGGCGTATTCTCTCGATAACTGATTTGTTAGAACGGCAGATCATTTCCCGGTACAATTTATCCTCCAGCCGGAAGGAATCCGGCAGAAGCTCTCCTAAGAGATACCTCTTATCAATCCTTTCCAATATCTGCTCTGCCTCCCGGAAATAGGACCGTCTCTGTATATAAGCTGTTCCCATCCATGCGGCGAGTATCAGCGCCCAGAATATCAGGACAAGACCGATATTCGCCGTACCATAGCCTGTCAGCCTCAAAAAAACAGCCAGCAGGCACATACATACCCCATGCAGGATCAGAAGCAGGCATCTGTCCTTCAAAAAGCTTCTTACCGTCATACCCGGTACCCCATCCCTCTCTTTGTCTCAATAAAATCCTGAATGCCTATGTCCTTCATCTTTTCACGGATCCTGGCCACATGCACACTCAGCGTATTATCATCTATAAAAATCTGATTTTCCCACAGATATTCAATCAGATCCATTCTTGCAACAAACTCTCCGGCACGCAAGAATAAGAGATGAAGAAGCTTCATCTCATTCTTTGTAAGCTCTATATTCTGTCCCTGAAAGGATAAACTACAGCTGGAAATATCAAGCACTGCTCCCTTATGGAGCAGCCTGACGGCTTCCTTGTCCTTCGCACCTGCCGTCCGTTTCAGCACCGCGCCGATCCTTGCAAGAAGCAGGGGAGCCTGATAGGGCTTCGTAATATAATCATCCCCGCCCTTTAGGATTCCCGTCAGCTCATCCATCGCATCTGTCCTGCTGGTGAGGAATATCACCGGCACCTCCATCTCCATGCGGAGCTGGGTACATACATCAAAGCCGGATACTTCCGGAAGATTCACATCCAGAAGCACCAGATCCGGCCGGGCCTCCTGGATCTTCCGGGAAACCGCATCAAAGGTCTCAGGCGCGGTTACCTGATACATGGCATTCTCTAATAATATTTTCAGCTCTCTCCGGATAACCGGTTCATCCTCTACTACAAATATGTGCATTCCTTTTCTCCTATACGCTCACCCGGAACCCTTTCCCAATGGTCTCACTGCTCTTTGTGACCATGATAAATGCCCCGGCTTCCTCCCTGCGGATATACCTCTGCAGAAGGACTGCCTCCTTCGGATGCAGGGCACACAGGATTACCGTTTTATTCTCATGTGTATAGCCTCCCTGCGCGTTATAGAGAGTCGCGCTCCGTTTCAGTACATCCCGGATAAAATCACAGATCGGCTCCGGATTGCTGCAGATGATCGTAAAATACTTACACAGCCTCATCCGCTCCATGGTCCTGTCCACGAAAATAGACTTGGCCGCCAGCCCGCACACAGAAAACAGTCCAGTCCGGACATCAAAGGCTGCGAATGACAAGCAGACAATTGCCGCATCCGTAAGCAGCAAAGCCGTTCCAATGTCTATGGTAGTATATTTTTTCAATACCATTGCAATAATATCGGTCCCACCGCCTGACGCATCAGCATAAAACAATATCCCTGATGCGGCCGCCGGAAGGGCAATCGCATAAACCAGCTCCAGCACCGGCTGATTCGTAAGCGGCGCCGAAATAGGCATAGTCTTTTCCATCACATCCAAAACCAGAGATGAAAGAATTGTCACATAAGCAGTCCGGATTCCAAATCCCCTGCCTAATACAGCAAATCCAAAGATAAGCAGCGCTGTATTGATAACCAGATTAATCTGGGACGCGGAAAATCCAAGCATCTGGTGCAAGACAACCGCCAGACCGGATACCCCTCCAAAGGAAAAATGATTGGGAAACTTGAATAAGTAGATTCCAAGATCCATCAAAATCACTGCAAGTGTAATAATGCCGTAATCTACGATGCCTGCTTTTGTAATTCTCTGTTTCATCTCTGCCCCGTCTCCATATTTGCTATAGTAGTATCTACTATCAAGGTAATACACCTTGGGTACAATGTGAAACAGTTTTCTTCTGGTTAGTTCCACAACCTTTTTATTGTGGGACAATTTCTCCTGACGGCACGATCACATCCCGCATGATCCGGATCATCTCCCGCATGGCCGATGTAAGATAATGGTTCCTCGGATATGCAATGGAAAGATTCATATGAGTGCAGGGATAAGCAAGCTTAAAAAATTTCAGCCCGCCTGCACTGTCCTCTGTCATAAATTCCTGTAGAAGCGAGGTCGGATAAAATGCCGCCCCGATTCCGCCGCCGCACATCTCTCCCAGAGTTTCTATATTCTCTGTCTCGATCAGAGTGTGGGGTTTCATTCCTTCTTCCTCAAATATCGCATCCGCAATCTCTCTGGATATATTTCCCTTCTTATTCAGCAGAAATGGGATCTCCCTGAGACTGGTAATCCTCCCGGTCTCTGACAATTCCTTCTTCATCTTGTCCTGTTCTTTGCCGCCATACCGCGCGAAAAGCTCCTCTGACACCGCCAGCACGATATCCTCAGTGAGAAGCCGGATATAATTTATATCCGGATGCTCCTGGGGACAGGGACCCACCGTCATATCCACATCACCGTTTAGAAGCGCTTCTGCAAGCTCTCTGGTATTTCCCTCCAGCACACTTACCTCAACCAGCGGATAGGCCTCCATCAGGGCCGGAAGCACCTTCGGCAGGATCAGCCGTCCTCTGGTATGGGAAATCCCTACCGCAAACTTCCCCCGCTTCTCATCCTTCACATCGGAAAGCTCCTGCATCATTGCATGATAGCTTTCCTCCATCTGCAGCGCATATTTATAGAAAATCTCCCCGCCAAGAGTCAGCTTCATAGGCGCTTTCCGCTCAATCAGCGTCAGCCCGGCCTCCTTCTCCAGAGAAGCAATATGATTGCTGAGCGCCTGCTGGCTGATATAGAGCTTCTCCGCCGCCCGCGTAAAATTCAGCTCTCTGGCCGCAGTAATAAAATAGGTCAGATTCAAGTGATTAATCATTTATTACTAAATCCCTTTCTTTAACTTCCATCTCACCATTATACTCTACAATCACGCCTCTGTGAAATATTATTTTGAGGAAATCCTTGCATTTCCCACAGCCGGATTATCAATCAAACCGCCGCCCGCATCAAATCGGGAACCATGGCAGGGGCAATCCCATGTATGCTCATGGGGATTCCATTTCAGAGCACATCCCATGTGAGGACACCTTTTTCCCGTAAACGTAAGAAGATTTACTGCCGCCTCCGCCCCATTCAATAGAAGCTGCGGCTTTAACATACTCCGGCTGGGTGAAAATACTGCCTCCCACGGATTCTTCTTTTCTGTTACCATATCCCGCAGCAGCATAGCGGAAACCATTGCCGATGTCATCCCCCACTTATTAAATCCAGATGCCGCATACAAATCCGGCGTACGGGCAGAATACTGCCCGATATAAGGAATCCCGTCCAGACTCATACAATCCTGTGCCGCCCATGCATAAGCTTCCTCTGCCTCTGGATAATTAAGATCTGCAAACCTCCTAAGCTCCTGCCAGTTCCCTCCATTCTTTCCGGTACGGTGACCCCCTCCGCCGATCAGTAGGAGATTCTGATAATTTCGGAAAGATAAGCCGGTCTGTGACTCATCCACATACATTCCCTGGACATCCGGCGCTCCACTCAGGCCAATGACATAGGAACGGTGCTGATACAGCTTCAAAAAATAACTTCCATGCTTATTTAAGAAAGGAAAATGACTTGTTACTATGATCTTATCCGCTGTAATCTCTCCATGTTCACTGCCCGCTTTATGAGGCGCAAGTTCACGGATCATAGTATGCTCATACACCGGAAGCCCCTCTGCAATGGCCGCCAGAAATTTCAGCGGATGAAACTGTGCCTGGCCCGGAAAGCGGACTGCCCCTTCCACTGGAAAAGGAAGCGGCAGCTCCTCCATAAAATCCGCCGGAAATCCAAGGTCATTGACCGCCCTTACCTCCCGCTCTATCTTCTCTCTGTCAGAGCAGGAATATACAAATGCGTCTTTTTCTTCAAAATCACAGTCTATTTCGCCTGCCAGCCTCCGGTATTCTGCCAGCGCACATTCATTAGCCTTGAGATATCCTGCGGCAATCTCTTTTCCCCGGGATTTCATAAGCTTATCATAGATCAGCCCATGCTGGGATGTAAGCTTAGCCGTAGTATTACAGGTCATGCCGCTTCCGATGTTCTCTGCCTCGGCCAGCACACAATCCACCCCTGCTTTCCGCAGAAAATAGGTGCACAGTATTCCGCATAAGCCTCCCCCGATAACCAACACATCTGTTTTCACACTGCCAGTCAGCTTCCCGAATTTTGGAAGCTTCTGGCCATCCATCCAAACTGAATTCGACATACCAATCTCTCCTAACCGTATTTTTTCTAGTATGACCGTAAATATAAATTGTATGCCCTTTCTATACCCTCATTTCTCATATTTAAATCCCTTACATTTTTGTTATACTTTTTGTAAGCCTTTTGTAATTATGATCTGTTATTCTGAACATATAGAAATACCACAGCAGTATATCTGTTATAATTTAAGATACAGGAGGAACTGAATATGAGTGTGATCGTTGAGGTACAAGACCTAGTAAAATATTACGGCTCAGGGGAAAATCTGGTGAAGGCAGTTGACCACACCAGCCTGAATATAGAACATGGAAAATTCACGGCAATCGTCGGTCGTTCCGGCTCCGGCAAATCCACCCTTCTTCATATGATCGGCGGACTGGACAGACCAGATTCCGGCAAAGTATTCATCGGCGGAAAGGACATATTTGCCCTGAAGGATAACCGTCTCGCCCAGTTCCGCAGAAAGAAGATTGGTTTTATCTTTCAGGATTTTAATTTAATCCCCTCCTTAAACGTATGGGAAAACATTGTCCTGCCGCTGGGCTTAGACGGCAGGAAGGTACGGCAGGAGGACATCGAGAAGCTGCTTGTGCAGCTTGGGCTGCAGGATAAAAGGCGGGCAATGCCCGGAACCTTATCCGGCGGACAGAAGCAGCGCACGGCTATCGCAAGGGCAGTTGCCGCAAATCCTGCAATCATCTGCGCCGACGAGCCAACCGGAAATCTGGATTCCCAGTCAGAGCTTGAGGTGGTAAACTTGTTAAAAAAATGTGTGGCCGATTACGGACAGACTCTGGTCATGATTACCCACGACGAGGGCATCGCCCAAATGGCGGACTACATGATCATAATCGAAGACGGTAAGGTGGTGAGCCGCTCATGAAAATGGTTACCAGAACAGCAATTGCTAATATGAAATATCACAAAAGCAAGAATATCCTGACGGGAATCGCAATTTTCCTGACCACCATCCTCCTCTTTATCGTACCCTCTATCGGAATGGACAGCGTAGATATCCAATTTGCCATGGTTAATCAGACCTACCCTACATGGCACGCACTGTTCCGCTCTGTGGACGCCGATACCGCCGCCGGACTGATGGCTCATCACGACATTGAAACCGGAGGTTTGAGGTGCGACGCGGGCACATTTTATCACGACGATGCTGATATTACCGTAACCTGGATGGATTCTGCCGCACAAAAGCTATACCGGGCGGAGCTTTCCGAAGGGACATTTCCGGAGAAAGCTGACGAGCTTGTTATTTCGGAAGGAATGCTGAAGGAATTCGGTATTTCCGGCGGTATCGGCACCCGGATTACTCTGCCTTTCCAGAAATATCTGCCGGACGGCGTAGATTTTGCGGCTGACAGGGAATTTACAATCTGCGGATTTCTGCCGGACAATGAAGCCAATTTAACAAGTCATACGTATATGGCGCTGGTTTCCGAAGCATTTCTAAACCGGGAAATCCCGGAAGCCGCTCGTGAATACCGGTTCCTGTTCCGCATTGCAGATACCGTCCAGCCCGATATCAACCTGAATACAGCGGAGGAAATAATCCTTGCAATAGGAAAGAGCTTTGATATCCCGGAAACAGATACCAACATCAATATGGACTATCTTCTGGCGAATTATGTGGATTCGTCCCTGTTTATGGCAATTGTAATCATTATTCTGGTCATTATTGCGGCGGGAACCATTACCATTTACAGTATTTATTATGTATCTATGGCACAGCGGGTACAGGAATTCGGCTGTCTCACGGCTGTCGGCGCCACAAAACGGCAGATCCGGCAGATCGTGCTGAGAGAAGGCTTGTGTACGGCATGCATTGCCATTCCATTGGGACTGGCGGTATCTACCTTATTAATCAAACCAATACTGATTCTTGTGGAACCGTCGCAGGATCCCCTCTCTGCCCGGCTTTACTGCGATATTATCGGAAGTCATGAAATTGCCCTGTATAAATGGCAGTTTTACCTGCTCGCAATTGTAATAACCTTCCTAACGGTATACCTGTCTCTGTTCCTGCCTATGCGCAGGGCGCAGAACATATCCGCCGTAGAAGCTATGCGTTATCAGAGCACATCCGTAAAACAGTCTGACCGGAAAGGCCAGACAGAGCTGTCCATCGGGCGGCTTGCCAGAACCAATCTGACCGGAAATAAAAAAAGAAGCCTCATTACCATCCTTTCCATGAGTATTACCGGAATATTGGTGATTACCGCGGCTACGGTGCTGTCCTGTGCAGATCCAAAGGAAAGCGCTGACAGTGATATTTACGGCCAATATCAATTATCCCTTAATGACGAAAGCGGAAACCGGGAACACCCGGAACGGGAATGGACGCGCCTGATCCAGGATAATCCTCTGTCTGAGGAATTAAAAGAGCAGATTGATGAGCTGGACGGTGTAGAACAGGTCGTTGAATCTACCCTCTTAAATATAAATACAGATTTAGAAAACGTGGAACAGACAGGCGTGGACAGCCTTCTGGGGCTTCCAAAAAGCTGTTTCCCAGAGCTGAAAAAAGGGATTATGGAAGGGGACGCCTCCTGGGAGGAGCTGGTAAGCGGAGATAACATCATTCTTCATCAGGCCATGCTCCGATGGTATCCTGATCTAAAGGTGGGCGATACCATCCAGATTCAAGTTCAGGACGGAGAACAAGAGCTTTCCCGCACTCTGAAAATCATAGCCATCGGCGACTATCCCTTTGGATTAACCGGTCTCAATTTCCTGCTCACGTCAAAGGATGCCGCAGACCGGCTTACCAATAAAAACTGCACTGGATATTTCCATATTATTGCAGACAAAAGCTATGACGAAGCCTTGGAAAACAGCCTGCGGGAGCTGATGGGAACCGAAGACCTCTTAGAACTGGATACGTGGAAAAGAGTATACGACGACTGGGAAAGAACCTTGGAGGTGTTACGGAATATCTGCTTTGCATTTTTGGGAATCCTAAGCTTCATCTGTATTATGAACCTGATCAATACCATGATCAACAGTATCCATATAAGGAAAAAAGAACTGGGCATCATGCAGGCAATTGGGATGACCAATGTACAGATGTCAAAAATGCTCCGGCTGGAGGGACTGTTCTATATCCTCGGCACACTTTTTATCTCCGTCGCCGGCGGCAGCCTTTTGGGATATGCTGTGTATCTATGGGCAAAGCAGAACCATATGTTCAGTATAACCAGATACCATTTTCCGGCGGCAGCCGTGAGCATTATGATTGCGGTTATGATTCTGGTACAATTGATTTTGACAGCGCTGCTTGTACATTCTGTGAAGAAAGAATCCCTGATTGAACGGATACGCTTCAGCGAATAGTGATATTGTCATTGTAACCGGGACGGGGACTTTCCCACGCCTCTGGCTTAGCGGCCGCACACACCTATGGCGTCTCTGCGACTTTTGCACAATGGAGATGAGACTTAAGAAATCGTGGAAGCCTGTGCTGAACACGATTTCTGCTTTCGGAGGCTCATCGGAATGTTTTGTGCAACGGAGCAGAGACGCCATAGGTGTGTGCGGCCGCTAAGCCAGAGGCGTGGGAAAGTCCCCGTCCCGGTTACATTGGCAGTAATATCTGAAATCTGCTGCCAGCAGGATAGTTATTTTTTACCATAATGCTTCCTTTCTGCTCTTCCAGAATCTGTCTGGCCAGGTAAAGGCCTACGCCGGCGCCTTCGGTCTCGCCGCTGTGTTCTCCCCGGTAGAATCTCTGGTATATTTTGTGCTTCTCTTTATCGGGAATGCCCGGACCCTCGTCCATAATTTCTATCAGGATATGTTTGACGAGGCTTTGTACCCGTATGGTGATCTTCGTTTCTGCCGGAGCATATTTTACTGCATTGTCCAAAACATTTGTAAGAGCTTCTGCCGTCCAGTGCGCATCATGGAGGATGAGAAAGTCTTCTTCCATTTCTACCTGAACAGGCATGGATTTTGTTAACGCCTTTGGATATATCATAGATACGGCGTCCGAAATGGTATCGCGCAGGGATTTCAGTTCCGGCTGAAGCTGTATCATATGCTTCTCAAGCCGTGACAGCTTGATCATCTCATCGAGAAGGCGCTGGAGCCTTGCGATCTCCTGCTCCTCCTGCATGAAAAAGTCCTTCTTTTCTTCCTCTGTCACATAACTGCTGGCTGCCAGCTCATGACTCATGCGCAGCGACGCCAGCGGGGTCTTTAGCTGGTGGGAAATATTGGTGATCAATGCTTTTGTTTTTTCTTCTTCGCTGCCATATCTGTCCTTCGCATCCTCCATATATATCCCCAATTCCTGTATAGATTCTTCAATCTTCATCCATGCTTCGGTTTCTTCATTACCTGCTGTATCCTTTCTTCCGCATTCTGTCCAAAAACCCTGAAATTCCTTCTCAGAAATTCTGTAATTTCCTCTGCTGAATTTTGTGAGAATTTCATCCAGTTTTTCCAGTTTTCCAAGATAAAATCCGGATTTTGCTTTTTTTCTTCCAGATAACAGCCACAAGGCACTAAGAATTATACCCATACTAAGAATACTGATTCCATACAGCCTCCATACTCGGTTCTCTCTTATAATTCTGGTATATACATATCCGTATTTTTCTTCCAACCGGCTCTGTATCTCTTCTGCTTCTTTGGTCAGCTCTTTGGCCGCTTCTTTATTTTCCCTGCTGCCTTTCACTCCGCTTTTTTCCATAATGCGGATAAGATCTGCCTCTATTTCTGGATATAATCTGATTAATTCGGTAATCTGATACCGTCTCTTATTTTCTTCACCCTCCGCATAAATAAAAAAGACAATTGACAGGCACAAAAAAAACACAAGGAATACCAGCATATATTTCTTCATTTCCTGTCTACTTTTTCTGTCCATAGATATCCCAAACCTCTTACATTCCCGATGGCTTCTGTCTTTAATTTATTTTTCAGACGGCTGATATTGACCGGAACAGTATTATCGTCCAGAAACTGACCGTCATACTCCCAGATATGCTCTGTAATATTCTCCTTTGTCACGATCCGCCCTGCGTGCTCCATCAGATAGACCAAAAGCTTCAGCTCCTTCTTACTTAAAGAAATACTCTCTCCGCCTTTTGTAACACTCATATCCTTCAGAGACACTACAATATCACCGGAGCACAGACGTTCTCCGGTCCGCTCGTTCCTTCTCCGCATCAGGGCTGCCGCCTTTGAAACCAGCACCATCAGGGAAAAGGGCTTTGTCAGGTAATCATCCGCTCCGGATTCATAGCCATTAACAATGTCAGTCTCCGTATCCATCGCTGTCAGATACATCAGGTAACTGTCTGTTTCCCTCCGCACCTTCGCGCCAAAGTCAAGCCCGCTGCCATCCGGAAGCATAATGTCACAGATGATCAGCTCATAGCCCTGTTCCTTTAAATATTCTTCCGCCTCCCTTACACAGCAGGCAGAATCCACCGTATATCCTTCTCTTCGCAACGTCAGGGTTATTCCCTTTCTTAATCCGTCTTCATCTTCCACTATCAGAATCCGTGCCATCCATTCTCCTCCTAATACTTCCGTCATAGCCGCCTGATAAATTGAACTAAATTTCCATTAAATCTTCCATCCTGCAACCTAATATTTTTGATAATCTGTAAACCGTCGCTGCATCAGCCATATTTATTGTATGAAAATTTTTTTCCATTTCTCTCAGAGCTGCCGCATCTATTTCGGCCTGCTCCGCCAATTCTTGTATACTCATGCTTAATTCCTCGCGGATCTGCTGCAAATAAGTTTTCGTATGCTTTTTCGTAAATATATGATTTACTGTATCAACAAACCGCTCCTCATCAGCCTCATGATGGGTTGGATACATGCATAATACTTTCTTAATTGATACCGTTCGGGAGATTTATCAATAAAAAACTCTTCTGGCTCAGTCAATTCTTTTCCAGTAATTTTCAATACGGTTTCCTTCGCCAGCTCCGCACCGGACATTCCGGCGACGTATCTGGGATTTCCCTTCTCAAACTGTCTGGCTGCTCCAGAAAATAGAAACATGGTAAAAATATGATTACCCATAAAAATAACTCCTTTTGCTTTTATTCCCCCATTAATGAAACGCTAATCAAAGCGTTTCCCACACCGGATTTGCGCTGCGAAGCCACATTTTCCCCTGCAAATCCGTGAGCAGGCGCAGACCAGCGCTGATATATGAATTATATCATATTTTCATGGTTTTGTACCGTATCATGCCCGTTTGTCTGTATATAGATTCCCGCATCATATCCCCCGTTTTCCCTCTGTACAAATTCCAGCCCTCCCCCGTGAGCCTTTGCAATCTGTTCCGTCAGCCTAAGCCCCATAATGTGTATGTCAGAATCCGCATTCTCCATATTCTGCACCACGCTTTCCGGAATTCCGGGACCTGTATCCTCCACTAAAAAACGAATACTCCCCTCCTGCTCCGTCAGGGTAACTGTGATCCGGCACCCTTCCGGATTATGGCGGATGCTGTTTCCGATCAGGTTCCTTACCGCACGCGCCAGCAGTCCTTCATCTGCAAAGGTACAGACCTGCTCCATTTCTTCCTTCATCACAATTTCAAATTCATACTCTGCGCCCTGCTTTCCTTCCAATCCTTTATTATAGAAATCAGCCACGCAGCTTCTTGCCAGCGCCGCCGGACAGAGCCTGTTCTTTTTCAGGGGCTGTGCCTGATAGGCAAGCTTCGACGTCAGATTCAGATCTGCGATCAGCCGCCGGATGATCAGGCTCTGCCTGCGGATATTTTCCGCAAGCATGCGGTTTTTCTCACTTAAGGATTTATCTTTTGATAACCGGTCAGAATGCCCCACGATCATAGACAGGGGCGTCCTTATATCGTGGGAAACTCCGGCGATCCATTCTGTTCTGGCCATATCCCTTTTGGCAATAACCCGTCTCTGTGCAAGAAGAAGCTCTGACGCTTCATTTAACTTTCCGGCCAGGTCTCCCGCCGGTCCCTTCTCCTTCAGACGCACCTCCCTTTCGGCCGCCAGATCCTCAATTCCCTGTGCAACCGGCTTCATAGAATGATAAAACCGGTATCCAAACCACAAGATAAATAGAACGATTACCAGAAGATTTACCAGAACAAATATTTTGAAATAATCTAACGCATGTGCCATAAGAACCGATGAAACAACCAGATTGTGACGGGCGATCATGTCCGGACTGCATCCAAATACCAGCAGAAGCTCATCTTTTATCAGTACCTTTACGGGATAATCCGCAAGATACCATTTGGAAAAGGCCGCCACATCCTGAACGCTGTACTGCTCCGGAATTTCCTCCGGGAGCCTCCATTTCCAGACAGCCGCACCCTCCTGATCCAGCGCCATGGCCCAGACAAATTCCGAGCTTTCCAAAAGCTCCATGCCCTTTTTATCCAGCGTATACCCTTCCGCCCCCGCCTGAAATCCTTCTCCGATCTGCTCCATCAGACGCTGCGATATCCCATAGTATTTATCCGCCCCCTCCTGCCCTGCGGTATAATATCCAATTGCAGTCAGTACTATGCCATTGCTGACCAGAATAATCAAAATGATTAATCCTGCCATCAGAGAATAACGGCGGATGATCCGAAACAGACTTTTCATAACCCATTTACTCCTTTACCAGACGATACCCCAGTCCCCTTGCCGTCAGGATCCATCTGGGATGGGACGGGTCTTCCTCCAGCTTTTCCCGCAGATGCCGGATGTGTACCATCAGCGTATTTTCACAGCCGTAGTAGGAATCTCCCCAGACAGCGGCGCACAGAGCGTCAAAGGTCACAATCCTGCCCCGGTTCTCATTCAGCTTCGTAAGGAGCATAAGCTCCTTGGCAGTTAACGGCACCTCTTTTTCCTGATACCTGACTACGGCCCGCTCAGGCAGGATTTCCCGCTCCCCCAGAAAAAAGCTTTTCTCTCTTTCTTTCTGCAGCTCCGGTACATGGTACGTTCTCTTTAAAATAACGTTAATCCGAAGCGCCAGCTCCTCCGGCAGAAACGGCTTCGTCATATAATCATCCGCCCCCAGGCCAAGCCCATAGAGCCGGTCTGCGTCCTCATCCTTTGCCGACAGAAAGAGAATCGGCACATCGGATCTCTCCCGTATTTTCCCAAACAGCGAGAAACCGTCTTCTCCCGGAAGCATAATATCAAGGATTACCATATCCGGCTGCTCCCTCTCAAATAATCCCAGTGCTTCCCTGGCATTTCCCGCAGAAATAATTTTCGTATAGCCGTTTTCCCTTAAAATAGCGTCGATCATTTTCCGGATTCCCCTATGGTCATCCACAGCCATAATCTTACGTTCAAACAATTCCACTGTATCTCACCTCACCGTTTTATTATAATTCTGCTTTCTGCATATTCCAATCCTGCCAGGTCAAATTTAAGCTAAAAATAAGGTTAGATTAAGTCTCAGATAAGGGAACGCCCTTATACTGGAACTGTTAATGATAACAGACATATAAGGAGGAGATGATACTATGAGACCTGTAATCACTACAGAAGCTCTCACCAAACAATATGGAAACAAAACAGTAGTAAACCAGCTTGACCTGTCGGTTCCCGCAGGCAGCATCTATGGCTTCTTAGGTCCTAACGGAGCCGGGAAATCCACTACCATCAAGCTGCTTCTGGGGCTCGTTAAGGCTGATTCCGGAAGCATGAGACTGTTAGACCGGGAGATTACAGATAAAAACCGCCTTTCCATCCTGTCCCAGACCGGCTCACTCATTGAAGCCCCTGCTTATTACGGGCATTTAAGCGGACAGGAAAATTTACAGATTATCTGTACGCTGAAGGATGTTCCCGAAACAGAAATCAGCCGGGTACTAAGGATCGTGCGCATGGAAGAGCAGAAGGATAAAAAGGTCCGGCAGTATTCCCTCGGCATGAAGCAGCGGCTGGGTCTAGCCGCCGCATTGATCGGAAATCCCAGGCTTCTGCTTTTGGATGAGCCGACCAACGGGCTTGACCCTGCCGGAATCCAGGAAATGCGGGAATTGATCTGCTCACTTCCAAAGCAGTACGGCATGACGGTTTTGATTTCCAGCCATTTGTTAAGCGAGATAGACCAGATGGCAGACCATGTAGGCATCATTGACAAGGGACAGCTTATTTTTCAGGATACCCTTTCCTGCCTTCATGAACACAGCGGTACCCGGCTTCTGCTGCGTACCGACAATGACAAAGCGGCTCTCCAATTGCTAAAGCGCTCCCGGATTCCCGCAGAGCTAAAAGACGGGAAGCTCTATCTGCGCGTTCTGGAGGACAAAGCTGTGATCCATGCCGTATCCGCTCTTGTAAATGCCGGCATCGGCATTCTGCGAATAAACGAACAGCAGATGAGCCTAGAGGACATCTTCCTGCATCTGACCGGAAGGCAGGTGAGCCTATGAGTTCCTCATTTATCAGACAATTGCGGGCCGAACATCAGAAAGGACGCAGACGGCATCTACTTCTGATTCCCTTTATTTTCCTGTTATTTCAGATCCTCTGGGCGTTCTGGCAGCTGAATTACGCCGATCAGGAGGAGCTTGGCAGCGGCTATCTGCTGCTGTTCCATCATCTGCCTATGATGAATACCCTCCTGCTTCCCATGATGACCGCCGTGACTGCCAGCAGGCTTTGTGATATGGAAATCAAAGGGGATACCTTAAAGCTCCTCTACACCATACAGGAACAGACCAGCCTTTACGACTGCAAATATCTGACAGGGTTAAGCTATCTGGCCGCTTTTACCATTGGACAGGGGCTTCTCATTCTGGGCCTGGGCATGTCCTATCACTTCGGGGAACCGTTGAAATGGCCCATGCTTCTAGAGCATCTGGCTGTCACCTTTTCGGTAAGCGCCGCGCTGCTTGCAATCCAGCAGACCCTGTCGCTCCTATCCGCAAGCCAGATCCTGCCCCTTGCAGCAGGGCTTGTTGGATGCTTTCTAGGTCTATTTTCCCTGTTTTTCCCGGCTCCCATTGCCCGGTTATTTATCTGGGGATACTATGCCGCCTTTCCAGCCGCGGCGATGGACTGGGAGCGCGATACGAGAATTGTACATTATTATGAAGTGTCGTTTCCGGCGGCTGGCTTTCTTCTATTTCTGGCAGCCGCCATAGCCATATATCTGCTGTGCAGAACCATTACCGCAAGAAAGGAAGTGTAAGAATATGATGCTGTTACGCTGTATCAGATCGGAAAACAAAAAGCTTCGGCATTCCCTTATCTTTCCGGCCTGTATCGTCATCCCGGCGATACCGGCTGTGATGGGAACCTTTAATTATATGCAGAATACAGAAATCCTTACCCAGCAGTGGTATTCCCTCTGGACACAGCATACGCTGTTTTACGCCAGCTTCTTCTATGCTCCGCTGATCGCCCTCTACTGCTCGTATCTCTGGAGGCTGGAGCATCGGAATAACAACTGGAATGTATTTATGACCGCCCCGGTATCCATTCCCTGTCTCTATTTTGGAAAGCTTGCCGTTATATTCCGGGTGACGCTCATCACCCAGCTATGGGTAGGAATCCTGTACGTACTCTGTGGGAAATCCGTGGGACTTCCGGGCTTCTGCCCCGCAGATATCTGCTTCTGGCTACTCCGGGGAACCCTGGCCGCCGCCGCGATCGGCGCGCTGCAGCTTTTCCTGTCCATGGTAATACGGAGCTTTTCCATGCCAATCGGCATCGCACTGATCGGCAGCGTCCTTGGAATGATGATTTCCAACAAAGGACTGGGGCTCTACTGGCCCTACAGCCTGATGCTAATGGGAATGAATTCTAATAAAACGAAAGACGCCCTGAGCGGGAACTCCCTTCCATTTATCCTGTCCACACTGGTCTTCTTTCTGATATTTTACCTGACAGCCATCCGCATACTCCGGACTAGAGATGTACACACATAGATGCTATTTCCTTTACAAAACAGGCGGGGCGGTACCGGCGGTTATGATAAATCCCATATTCCCGCCGTCCGCCCCGGTGAAATCCGATATGACAGATAATGCATATCTTTTATGATCTGTTAGTAAAGCTCCTTGCCCAGACAAAAATAATAATTGCGGCCGCAATAAGTAATTCTGCAAAAATGACAGAGGCATTCCAGATTTCAAAATAATAATGCCCGATAAAATAAACCGCAAAATAGATCAGCAGGATACCCGCTGTATACATCATATTTTTAAAGATGCGGGTACGCTTCTGTTCTCTGGCGATTAGCCGCTTCTGCTGCTGTTCCAGTATCTCTGTCTTAACTGATAACTCATCGAACTCCGACGGCTTTAGCAGATAATCCATGGTAACGTCAAATACCCTGCTTAATTCTACAAGCTTATTTGCCTCTGGTATCACCTGCCCGGTTTCCCACTTTGAAATAGACTGCCTTGAAACATTCAGCCGTTCCGCTAACTGCTCCTGTGTTAACTCCCTGCTCTTACGCAATGCTATAAGTTTTTCTGCGAACTCCATATGTGTTCCTCCTTTATGTTTTTGTGCATTAATCTTAGCAAGATATACATTAGCATTCCAGCAAGCATGGTTTACAACTGCATGGCAAATGGTAGAATATAGCCCCCAGCCGACTATCTTCCTGCCGCCGCCACTGAAAATATGATGCTGTAGGCCAAAATACACCATGGCTTCCCGAGCACAATGATTGCCGCAAATTTTCGAGAGCTCATTTTTGTGACCCCTGTAAAATAGCAGAAATAGTCGTCCGGGAACAAAGGAAGGAGCATCACAAGAAATAGCACTGCCGTATAGAACCGGCTCTCCGCCGCCCAGGAAGACAGCTTCTCATATTTCTTTCCGGGAAACATCTTGGCCACAAGACCGCTTCCATATTTTCTGGCAAGCAGGAAAGCCGCCATGGAACCGACAGATATACCGATATAATTGCACCAAAAGCCGCCCATCATCCCAAATAGGACTGCTCCCGCGGCACAGCCCAAGGCTCCCGGCAGGATGGGAAATACCACCTGCGCCATCTGGATAACCATAAGAATGCAAGGCGCCATAAGCCCAAAGCCTGCAATATACTGACGCAGCGTCTCCACTGAGTCAAATTTTCCATCCATATATGCTCTAAAAAGCCATACGCAGATGCCAAAGCATGCTGCGAGCATTCCCAATGCCGTCCAGCGTTTTAAAAAATCCATCCGTCTCTCTGTCATATTTTTTACCGCCCTTATCCTTATTCGTACAGTAATCGGATTTCCTTCACTCCCCTAGTACTAAAATCTATTATCTCGAAAATATCTTAATAATTATCAATGGAAAATCTTAAACCTTTCTAAAAATTGAGCTGCGTCAAAAAATATGAAGATGACTATTGTATTTTCGTCTTACTTTACATAAATAAAGGCGGCAAAAATGTTACCCCTTACCTTCTCCACCTTTTAGCACACAAGGATGAACTGCCCTGACCTCGTTACTTTACGGTTATTCGCAGTCCGATACGTATATATGACAAAACATATGATGCTGCAGGCCAAATGCGTTACCATACCAAAGCCAAACATCATGCAGATGAAGGTTATATCCGGCGTAAATATACCTTTTGACACGAATCCGTACACAGCCGGATAATAGATCAGATTCACGATCAATGATATGCCAAAGCAATACGGTGTTTTACCATACCCGATAAATATATTGTCGAATAAAACCGCCAGCCAGGCCAATAAACAAATATTCCTGTACAAATGATTTATTGAACCGAAAGGAAACTGCTATTAAATTTCTGTGAATATCGTTTTCAAAACGTGTTTGATTGCGGAAATCGATAAAATCATAAAAATCAATGGTTACAATCCGTCATTTTCATCCGGCCTTGCAAAACTTCTTCCATTCATCCGGATTTTATATTATAATATTCGGGAATTTTAACTGAAGGAAGGAAAATGATTATGATTCAATACGTAGCAAGCGACCTTGACGGAACCCTGATACCATCCTTCTCTGCCAGCATAGACCCGAAAATCTTTGACATCATATTGGAGCTGAAGGAAAAAGGAATCCAGTTTATCGCCGCCAGCGGAAGGCAGTACCACAGTATCCGTCATTTATTCGAGCCTGTAAAGGACAGCATTTCCTATATTACAGAGAACGGCTCTCTCTGCATCCACAATGGACAGGTCATTTCCCGGGGTCAGATTGAACGTGAACTTGGACTTGGCATTATTGATGCCGGGCGGGAATTTGGGGACTGCCATGCACTGCTCTCCTGCGAATCCAGACATTATACAGACTCAAAAAGTACACAATTTATCCATCACATGCGGGATGTCCTTCACAACGATATTGAAGCAGTCGATGATCTGTATCAGATCCAGGAACCGTTTTTAAAGCTTTCGCTCTTTGATTTTAACGGTCCTGACCGGCTTGCACCGTTTCTGAAAGAACGCTTTTCCGAAAAAATACGGATTGCCACTGCCGGCGGCGGATGGGTAGACTTCCTTGCGCCGGATGCAGGGAAAGGCAGGGCACTTAACGCACTTCTAAAGCACCTTGATATCCGGCCTGAGAACGGCGTTGCTTTTGGCGACCAGCAGAACGACATTGATATGCTGGAACTGGCGGGCACCAGCTTCGCAATGAAAACTGCCGCTTCCGGAGTCGCAGACCATGCTGATTATGTGACCGATTCTGTGGCCAAAGTTCTGAAGAGCATAGTAAAGACGGGGCATATCTAATACTGCCCCGTCCCATAATAATTAAGTCTATCTTTCTATCTCTTATTGAACATTAGCAGTTCAATAAATATGGCTTATAAATCCAACCTCTTACCTAAGCTTTCCGTAATCCTCCTCGGATACCGGCTCCAGCCATTCACTGGATCCTTCCTTTCCCGGAACCTCCACTGCAAGATGGGAAAACCACCTATCCGGCGCGGCACCGTGCCAGTGTTTCACGCCCTCCGGAATATTAACCACATCTCCCGGCCTCATCTCGACTGCCTCTTTTCCCCATTCCTGATAGTATCCCCGGCCTGCGGTGCATATCAGAATCTGGCCGCCGCCGGATTTCGCATAATGCACATGCCAGTTATTCCGGCATCCCGGCTCGAAGGTTACGTTAGAAATACCAACCTGCTTCACCGATACAGGCGCCAGATAGCTCTGGCCGCTGAAATATTGTGCAAATCCGTCATTCGGCTGTCCTATCGGAAAAATCATAGACTGCTCATGGGCTTCTCTTCCAGCTTCCCTCTCACTTCCTTCCGGCGCTCCCGCTTCTGCTTCATCCTCTTTCCATACCTGTACTGCCATCCGGAACGCCGCCCACGCCTTCGGCCATCCGGCATAAAACGCCGCATGAGTCAATAGCTCCGCAATCTCTGTTTTCGTTATGCCGTTCTTCTTTGCCGACTCCAGATGATACTGAAACGAAGAATCCACCATTCCGCTGGCAACAAGCGTCGTTACCGTTATCATGCTGCGGTCCCGGAGCGATAATTTATCTTCTCTGCTCCACACCTCGCCAAACAACACATCATCATTTAACTGTGCAAATTTCGGTGCAAAATTTCCCAATGCATCCCTTCCAGCCGTCTGCTTTACCATAACTTTCTCCTCCTTATTTCCGCGCCGCTCACGCCTGTTCGCTGCTTATCTTTGTATAGCTATTATCGCTTATCCTCTTAGACCAGGATCCACTTCTGAATATCCTTTTCCGCCCTCTGGACACTCCCGCCATGGAGTGCAAGCCCTGATTCTACCTCTGCGCCGTCACAGAGCCTCTGAATATCTCTCACGCTTCTTCCCATACCGCTGCCCTCATGGGTGCAGAAGCTTTTCAAAGGCTTCGGACCGCCTGTATATTTCCCCCACAGCCGTCATGAAGAAAATAAACACACTGGAAGACCAGCTTGACCTGAAGCTTTTGGAACGCACTCCCACCGGCATCCATTTGACTAAGGCAGGAGCCCTCATTTACCAGGATGCCAAATTTATGATAGACTACTCAGCTAAATCTCTGCGAAGCGCAAGAGCCGCCATGTACACCAGCAGTGCTGCCTTCTGCGTAGGCACCTCTCTCCTGAATCCCGCAAAGCCCTTTATGGACTTATGGTATCAGGTAAACAGAGACTTTCCGGACTATAAGCTGCATCTGGTTCCATTTGAAGATAATCACGAAGGAATCCTTACGGAAATAGAACAGCTGGGAACGAAATTTGACTTTTTAATCGGAGTCTGCGACTCCCGGAGATGGCTTTCGCGGTGTAACTTCCTTCCCATCGGAAGATACCGGAAAATGATCTCTGTTTCCAGAGAGCATCCGCTGGCAGAAAAGCCATGTATTCAATTGGAAAATTTATATGGAGAAACCCTTATGATGGTAAAGCAGGGTGATTCCGAGACCAATGACTTCATCCGTCATAATCTGACACAGAACCACCCTGACATCCATATTGAAGATACACCGAGATTCTACGATATATCTGTATTTAACCGCTGCATCGAAACCGGAAATATCCTGCTCAGCATCGAGTGCTGGCAGGATATCCATCCCGGACTCGTCAGTATCCCCGTAAACTGGGACTACACCATCCCCTACGGCATCCTGTACAGCCTGAACGCCCCAGAGGATGAGCTAAAGCTTGTAGAAGCAATCCGTAAAATCCTATAGACAATCTATTCCTCTTTTGGTGCAATCAGAAGCCCCAGCTCATCCAGCTGCTCCCCAGCCACCCTTGTAGGCGCTTCCGTCATCAGATCCGAAGCGTCCTTCACCTTCGGGAATGCGATCACATCACGAATACTGTCTTCCTTCGCCATCAGCATAACCAGACGGTCAAGGCCGTATGCCAGCCCGGCATGAGGCGGCACGCCGTATTTGAACGCCGTCAGCAGGAACCCGAACTGCTCCTGAGCCTGTTCCTCGGTAAATCCAAGCACCTCAAACATCTTGCTCTGAATCTCAGGATTAAAGATACGCACACTTCCGCCGCCGATCTCATTACCGTTAAGCACGATATCATAAGCCTTTGCCCGTACCCGTCCCGGATCGCTGTCGATGTACTGAAGATCCTCCTCCATCGGCATGGTAAATGGATGATGCATTGCCGTATAACGGTTCTGCTCGTCGTTCCACTCCAGAAGCGGAAATTCTGTCACCCACAAAAACTTATATTCATTCTTATCCAGAAGCTCCATCTGAGCCGCCAGCTCCAGACGCAGCGCGCCGAGAACCGCCCAGACAACCTTATTCTTATCTGCCGCAAACAGCAGTAAATCGCCGTTCTCTCCGCCCATAGCATCGATCAGCGCCTTCATCTGCTCCTCTGTCATGAACTTCGCAAAGGAAGACTTCACCGTACCGTCCTCCTGGATCGCAATATAGGCAAGGCCTTTTGCGCCGTAATCCTTTGCAAATGCCGCCAGCTTATCAAGCTTCTTTCTCGCCATGCCGCCCTGTCCCTTGGCATTGATCCCCCGGACAGAGCCGCCGTTGTCGATGGCTCCTTTGAATACCGCAAACCCACAGTCCTTCACTATCTCTGTCACATCCGTAAGCTCCATGCCAAAGCGGGTATCCGGCTTATCAGAACCGTAGCGGTCCATCGCCTCCTGCCAGGTCATTCTCGGAATCGGAAGGGGTACCTCCACTTCCAGGATCTCTTGAAATAATCTGGCAAGCAGCCGTTCATTTACATCGATCACGTCGTCCACATCTACAAAGGAAAGCTCCATATCAATCTGGGTAAATTCCGGCTGGCGGTCTGCACGCAGATCTTCATCCCGGAAGCATTTTGCAAGCTGGAAGTAACGGTCGCACCCGGAGCACATTAAAAGCTGCTTAAATAGCTGGGGCGACTGGGGCAGTGCATAGAAATGTCCCTGATGGATCCGGCTGGGTACCAGATAATCCCTGGCTCCTTCCGGGGTGCTTCCAATCAGAATAGGGGTCTCTATCTCCAGAAATCCCTCCTCTGCCAGAAACTGGCGCGTCAGGGTTGCCGCCTGGCTTCTCATCAGGAGATTGCGCTGCATATCCGGCCTTCTCAGATCCAAATAGCGGTATTTCAAGCGGATTTCCTCCTTGGTCTTAGAGTTTTCCTCCACCGGAAACGGAGGTGTCTCCGATTCGGCCAGAATCCGGAGCTCGGAAGGAACCACCTCGATCTCTCCCGTTGCAATATTCGTATTTACCGCACCGGAGCGCTTCTCTACCGTACCCACAACGGCGACTACAAACTCTGCCCGGAGCTTAGATGCCTTTTCAATCAATCCTGCCTCTGATTTTCCCTCTTCAAATACCACCTGAATAATCCCTGAACGGTCTCTTACGTCTACAAATACCAATCCGCCTTTGTTGCGCATCTTCTGTACCCATCCCATAATGGTCACTGTCCGGCCTGCATTCGCCGCTGACAGCTCTGCACATCTGTGGGTTCTCTTTAAACCCTGCATTGACTCTGCCATAATCTCTCCATCTCCTCTGCCAAATCTTCAAGATATCAGGATCCCCCGATATCCTCTTTCCCTGTTATTCCTCATATACCGTTCCAATTACATAAGCGTTACAGCTTATCGTAGGAATCTGCATAACAGTCAATAATCTCCGTATATCCGTCTGTCTCTAACTGCTCCTTCTGGAACTTCTTATTTTTCTTCATATTAACGATCAGGACTTTTTTACCGGCATCCCTGTCTTCCTTCGCAAGCGCCAGAATGTGAAGCATCCCCTCCTTAGGAAGCTTCTTCTCCAGAAGATAAGCCTTCTTCTCTCCTCCTCCCGGCACCTGATAGCCGTTTTCCAGAAGCAGCATGACAATCCGCTCAAATCCAATGGAAAACCCGCAGGCCGGCGTATCCTGCCCGGTAAACTTCCCGATCATCCTATCGTATCTTCCGCCTCCTGCTACAGAACCGCCAAATTCATCCATCGTCACCTCGAAAATCGTCCCTGTATAATAGGACTGTCCTCTTACCAGTGTAGGATCGAATTTGATAGTAAACTCGCATTCCTTTGCAGCCTCCACGCTGGAAATGATCAGCTCCATCCCCTCTGCAGTCTCGCTGCTTAAGCAGTCTCCCAGCTTCTCCTTCAGATAGCGGATACCGGATACATCCGGGCTGATCTCATCAAACATCCCCAGATACTGCTCCACCTTCTCCTTCTCATAACCCATTCCGCTAAGTTCTTCTGCTACGCCTTCCGTGCCGATTTTGTCCATCTTATCCAGAATAATGAACACCTCATCGTAATCCTCTTCCTTAAATCCACAATAAGCCGCCATTGCCTTTAAGATGCTTCGGTCATTGATATTTACGGTAAAATTCCGAAAATCCAGCCCGCCAAGCATAGCTGTAGTTGCAAGGATCAGTTCAATCTCTGCCAGATTAGAGCCCTCGCCCAGAATATCAATATCACACTGCATAAACTGGCGGTATCTCCCTCTCTGCGGACGGTCTGCACGCCACACGTTCCCAATCTGCAGCGCCTTAAACGGGGAAGGCAGCTCATTGGCATGATTCGCATAATATCTTGCAAGGGGAACCGTCAGGTCATAGCGCAGGCCTCCGTCCACCAGATCATTTTCCTCCTTTGCACTCTCAAGCTTCAGCTTCTCTCCGCGCTTTAAAATCTTATAGATCAGCTTCTCATTATCGCCGCCCTGCTTACTGCACAGGTTCTCAATATGCTCCACGCAGGGTGTCTCCATGGAGGTAAATCCATAGGTCTTATAGGTTTCCTTGATCAGATGGATCACATAGTCACGGATCTCCATCTCATTCGGAAGCATGTCCCTCATTCCGGTAACCGGTTTCTTCTTTAACGCCATAACCATTCTCCTTTTCGTTCTATCATTTCATCAATCCGTAATATATAATCCCGGATATTCTTCACATTCTCCACACGCTTCAGGGTCGTAAGCTTCTCATTCCTTCCGCCGGAAACAGACACCGGCAGCGGCAGTAAAAGCTTTGTCTGTGCGCCTGCTCCTGCTGCCACAATGGACTGTTTTTCTTCCATAATAAGTATATTGTATATTCCGGCTTTGTCAACCTCTGCATAGCCCACATTTTCAAAATTCCCGGCGATATTTTTCTGCCGGTACAGATAATAGGGCGTAAGCTCCATCTCCTCAGCAGCTTCTCCTGCCGCTTCAATCATCTGAGACACCTCCGCCGCCATCTGCGCCGGATTCTTCATCTGCTCCTCCAGATCCTTCACATATCCCAGTACGCTCTTCTCCTGCCCCATCTTAGCCGCCCGCTTAATTGCAAGGGAATGCACCGTCAGGCTGTCCGGCGCGAGCTCCTTTATCTGCCGCAGGGTATCCTTCATATCCTCTGCCGTCTCTCCCGGAAGCCCTGCGATCAAATCCATATTGATATTATCAAAGCCCATCTCCCGTGCCGTCAGGAAGCTGTTAACAACCTCTTCTGTGCTGTGGCGCCTGCCTATCCGATCCAGCGTTCTCTGCTGCATGGTCTGCGGATTAATGGAGATCCGCGACGCCCTATGATCCCGGATCACCTGAAGCTTCTCCCCTGTAATGCTGTCCGGCCTTCCTGCCTCTATGGTATATTCCAGAAGATACTCTCTGGAAAATGTTTCATCAATGCAGGATAACAGACGCTCCAGCTGTTCTGCCTCCAATGCGGCAGGCGTCCCGCCACCGATATAAATCGTATTCAGCCGTCTGCCGCCCGATACGCTCCCAATATAACGGAGCTCCCGGCACAGCGCTTCCAGATAATCATCCACCATATTTTTCCACACTGCAAGAGAACCTGAACTAAAGGAGCAGTAGCTGCACACCGTCGGGCAGAAGGGAATGCTCACATACAGGCTGTACCCCTGTCTGAGATCCATCCCCCTCAATACCCGCTTCTCCCTGACTGCAATATCATAGGCAAGACCGGCTTTATCCCCGGAAACATAAAATTCCTGCCCAAACCAGGAAATAAATGCCTCCCGCTCCATTCCCTCCTCAACCTTCTGCATAGCAAGCTTCGTGGGGCGCACCCCTGTCAGGATCCCCCACGCAAGTCCATGGCCCGCACATTCCGCCAGTGCCTCATACACTGCCTTATCCAGCAGAAACTTACGCATCTTCTTATCCTCAGCGCCGGATACATCGAAGGATCTCGTCCATCTGCCGCTGACTGTAATGCGTGCATCCTCCTTCATATCCCCGTTTATTCTCTGCTCCGTCTTTTCAGATGGATAAAAGGCTTCCGCCAGATGATAGATATTATACAGATACCTTTCATCCCTTACCTCAATTCTAATCATATAATTTCTGTTGTACCTTTCCCGCACAGCAGGCGTCTGATGAACGACTAGCAGCTTCACCAGTCTCAGACGCCTGCACCTTTACGCTTATTTATTTATACAAAAGGATTGTACTCCTTTTCCCGTCCTATAGCTGTTGTACCCATATGCCCCGGATACACATGTGTATTCTCCGGCAGGATAAATAGTTTCTCCCTCACCGATCTGACAAGCTCGGCCGCATTTCCTCCGGGAAAATCCGTCCTTCCCACCGACTGCTGAAATAAAGTATCGCCGCTGAATAACACTTCCTCTGCTTCCACGTAAAAGCAGGCTCCTCCAGGCGTGTGCCCCGGCGTATGGATAACCTTAAATTCAAAGCCTGCCAGAGAAAGCATCTGCCCGTCAGGGACGCCCTGTCCCTCCGAAAAAGAATATGGCCTTCCATATTCCCCCGACATATTTAAGGACGCATCCTCCAGCATACGCAGATCCTCCTGCTGGACGTAAACCGGCATCCGGCCATATTTCGTGATAACCGCATCGATCCCCATAATATGATCAAAATGCGCATGGGTCAGGAGCACTGCCTGAAGCTGGATCCCCTCATGCTCCACACATTCTGCAAGCCTCTCCGGCAGTCCTGCCGGATCTATGATCACCGCTTCCTTCGTATCGTCATTCACCGCAAGATAACAGTTGGTTCCAAGAGGGCCTGCAAGGAATTTCTTTACTGTCAAACTCATACTTCCTCCTATTTTTCATCCGCCGGAAATACAATACCCATCTGGCGTCTCGCCTCATCCATCACCTGCATCTCCCACAGGGAATACTGATTGTGCTCTCCGGCACCCTTCCCGCTCTCTGCCGCGCGGATAAATTCTTCAATCTGATAATTCCTGTTATTATCCGGGTCTATCTTCTCAATCAGAATTTCCTCCTGCCTTTTATCCCGGTACCGGATGGTAAGCTTACATGCATTGTGGATTTCCTCGATCAGCATACAGCCTTCCTCACCCTGGATCTGCGTAGGAAGAACGGAATCGGTAATCTTTGCGTAAATCAGCTCTGCCAGCATCCCCTGCTCCTCATACTTTGCCACGATCGTCCCCATCCCGTCTACGCCGTTATGAAGCCGGATCCCGGCCGCCAATATCTCATCCGGCTTTCCAAACAGCTTCACCATAGGATGGACACAGTAGACGCCGATATCCATCAGGCTCCCATTGGACAGCTCCGGATTAAATGCGTTCTCAATAATTCCATTCTTAAACTTATCATATCTGCCGGAATACTGGCAGTACTGGATCGTTGCTCTGCGTATTTTCCCAAGCTTTGGCAGATTCTCCTGTATTGCCGCAAACCCCGGGTCAAAGACGGAGCGCATCGCTTCCATTATGATCACATGATTCCTCTTAGCTGCTTCAAGCATCGCCCGAAGCTCCCTCTCATTCGACGCAATGGATTTCTCACAGAGCACATGCTTTCCGGCATTTAACATCTTTATGCTCTGCTCTGCATGAAGCGCATTGGGGCTTGCTACATAGACTGCCTCCACATTCTCTGCGGCCGCAAGAGCATCCAGGGAATCATAGCAGTCCGAAATGCCGTATTTGTCCGCAAATGCCCTTCCCTTCTCCATGGTTCTGGAGTATACTGCCTGCACATGAAAATTCTCATAATTTCTCCCTGCCTCTATCATCCAGTCTGATATATAATTTGTTCCGATAACTGCAAAGTTCATATGTCCTCCTATCCTGCCGTTCTCTCAATGTCAATCATGCCTGGAAGCTGCATAAGCCTGTCAACTACCCGCTCCAGCTCCTCTCTTCTGTGCACAATGAAACCGGCCTCTATAGTCGCTGTTCCCTGTTTGCTGGTACGCACATTCAGGGATTTCACATCAATCCTGTTCTCCGTAAATACCTTGGACATCTCCATCAAAAGTCCCTGCCGGTCCTCTGCATACATCTTGATATCTGCCAGATACTGGCCGCCGGTCTTCTCGGCAACCTCGCTCTCCCATTCTGCATCAATCAGCCGGACCCGTTCCCCCTCTGTCAAATGCAGCATATTGACGCAGTCCGTGCGATGGATAGAAAGCCCCCGGCCTCTGGTGACAAATCCGACGATCTCATCTCCCGGAACCGGATTACAGCATCTGGAAAACCGCACTGCCACATCGTCAATCCCCTTCACTACAATGCCGCTTCTGGACTTGGCGATATGCACCTTATTCTTTGCCGCCTCTGCAACCTTCTCCAGCACTGCCTCGTTGGTAATCTCCTGCTTATGCTCCTTGCTGTATTCCTCCGCCAGACGGTTCACCACCTGGCCCTCCTTCAGGCCGCCGTGCCCGATTGCCGCCAGCACCGAATCCCAGTCCCGAAAGCCGTACTTCTTTTGGACGACCTCCTGATATTTTGGTTTCGTAAGCTTGGAAACCTCCAGAGATTTGGATTTACAGTATGTGGCGATCAGCTCCTTGCCCCGGATAATATTTTCTTCCTTAAATTCCTTCTTAAACCACTGGTTGATCTTCGACTTTGCCTGTGAGCTTGCCACGATATTCAGCCAGTCGCGGCTGGGACCTTTGGAATTCTGAGAAGTGAGGATCTCAATCCTGTCCCCGTTCTGGATCTTATAGTCAATGGTTACAAGCTTGCCGTTGACCCTCGCCCCCACCATCTTATTGCCCACCGCACTGTGGATCGCATAGGCAAAATCAATGGTATTAGAGCCGTTGGGAAGCCGCTTTACCTCCCCGTTAGGCGTAAAGCAGTACACATCCTCCGCAAACAGATCCAGATCCCCCTTCAGCATGCTAAGAAATTCCCGGTTGTCGGACATATCCCGCTGCCATTCCAGAATCTGCCTGAGCCAATTAAGCTTCTCCTCTTCCTGCGCCTTTCCGCTCTTCCTGCCGTCGCTGGACTCCTTATATTTCCAATGGGCGGCAATTCCATACTCTGCGGTCTTATGCATCTCATGGGTGCGGATCTGCACCTCAAAGGGCAGTCCCACCGAGCTCATCAGCGTAGTATGCAGGGATTGGTACATATTTGCCTTAGGCATAGCAATATAGTCCTTAAAGCGTCCCGGCACCGGTGTATACATCTCATGGATCACACCAAGAGCCGCATAACAGTCCTTCACCGAATCTACGATAATCCGTACGGCAAACAGATCGAAAATCTGATCCACCGTCTTATCCTGATTCACCATCTTCTTATAAATACTGAAGAAGTGCTTCACCCTGCCCTTAATCTCCGCCTTGATGCGGGCCTTCCGGATATGCTCTGATACCTCTTCCACAATCTGCTGTACAAACTCTTCCCGCTCTGTCTTTCTGGTATTGATCTGCTCCACCAGATCGTAAAAAACATCCGGGTTGTAATATTTCAACGCCAGATCATCCAGCTCTGTTTTAATCTTGGATATTCCAAGCCTCTGCGCAATCGGCGCGTATATATCCATCGTCTCCCTTGCCTTTTCCTTCTGCTTCTCCGGGCGCATAAACTGCAGCGTCCTCATATTATGCAGACGGTCCGCTAATTTGATAATGATCACCCGGATATCCTTCGCCATGGCAAGAAACATCTTCCTTAAATTCTCAGCTTGAGCCTCCAGCTTATCCGCAGAATAAGACATCTGCCCCAGCTTGGTGACTCCGTCCACCAGAAGCGCAACCTCTCCGCCAAATTCCTTCTCTATCTCTTCCTCTGTCATGATGGTATCTTCCACAACATCATGCAGCATCCCTGCAACAATCGTCTCCTTATCCAGCTCCAGATTCGCCAGTATGATCGCTACCCAGAGCGGATGGATAATATAAGCCTCTCCTGACTTGCGGTACTGGCCCTCATGAGCCTCCTTCGCAATCCTATAAGCCTTCTCGATCAGGGATACGTCCGCCGACGGATGGTATCTGCGGACGCGTTCAATCAATAAACGGTACAGTTCATCGGGGTCTTGATAATCCGCAGGTGCTTTCACCGCATGTCCGTCTACCACTTCCAGACCGATTGCCTGATTCTCTGTAAGAGATTCCGCCCTAATCTTATTTATCTCATCTAACTGTTTCATCACATCTGCCATATCAATGCCCTCCTTCCTCTTAGTATCTCATTCCATATTTAAAATTATTTTAAAGTATAGCATTTATAACACAGGTTTTCAAATATTTATCCATATATTCTATAAATAGTTACAGATAATCCGTAATTACAATCTGCCTGGTCCGGTTTCCCATATATTCATTGACTCCCGGATAGAAGGTAAGAGACATCCTGATCCCGGAAGCCCTTCCAGCCAGAAGCCCTGAAGCACTCCCGTTTCCATGCTTCGCGGATACAGCATCAAGAAATCCGCCGGCATCTCCAAAATACACCGCATCCATAGATACGTAATCCGCATCCCTCACCCGGAGCTTCAGCATATTGTGCTTCTTCCCAATCCGCCTTGCAGACAAAAGCTCCACATTCCGAGCCGCAAATACCGGCTTCGTATTTCCCTTTCCAAAGGGCTCAAGAAGCGCCAGCTCCTGCATAAATTCCTCGGTAATACAAGAAAATGGCAGCTCCATATCGATGGATACCTTCTCCTGCAGCTCCAGATCCGTGAGACGGCAGTTTTCATTCAGCATCCTGCGCAGCGGTTCGATATTCTCCCGCTTCATAGACAGTCCGGCCGCCAGCTTATGGCCTCCGAACCGGACCAGCAGCTCTTTACATCTGGTCAGCTCTTCAAACATAGGATAATCCTCTATGGAGCGTCCGGAGCCTTTCACCTCCGATTCTCCATCCGTCAGAATAAATACAGGCCGGTAATACCGCTCTCTAATTCTCCCGGCCGCAATCCCCGCCAGGCTTTCCTGACAGCCCGGAAGGTAAAGCACCAGTACCTTATCCTTCCCTGCCTCTGTCTCCTCCACCAGCCGGACCGCTTCTCTGACCGCCGCTTCTGTCAGTTCCTTACGGCTGTCGTTCAATGCCTTCAGATCCCCCGCCAGCATATCCGCCTCCCGCTTACTCTCTGCCCGAAGGAGGCTTAGAGCGCGTTTCGCCGTATCCAGCCTGCCGCCCGCATTGATGCAGGGTCCTATCACAAACCCGATATGGTAAGCGGAAATTGACGCTCCGTCAATGCCGGTGCATTCCATCAGCGCTTTTAATCCCGGATTCCTGCTGTTGGACAGCATCTCCAGTGCCTGCTTTACGAGGATGCGGTTCTCTCCTGTCAGATCCATCACATCCCCCACTGTAGCAATTCCCACAGCCTCTATGAGGCCGCGGATATCCTCCGCATCCCTTCCCGCCGCCTCGTAAAGGCATTCCATCAGCTTATAGGCAACTGCCGCCCCGCAGAGTCCTTGAAAGGGATACCCGCAATCCGGCCGTTTCGGATCCACCACTGCGTCTGCCTCCGGCAGACGGTAATGTTTCTCCCCTTCCGTCTCAATATATGGCACCTCATGGTGATCGGTTACAACCACTGTCATGCCAAGGCTCTTGGCATAAGCTGTCTCATCTGCCGCCGCAATGCCATTGTCGCAGGTAACTACCGTATCAATCCCATCCTGATAAGCACGGTCGATCAGCCTCCGGTTCAGCCCATAGCCGTCCAGGATACGGTCCGGAATATCCATATCCACATCCGCCCCCAGGCCCTCCAATGCTTCTAAAATTATGTAAACAGCGCAGACTCCGTCGATATCATAATCTCCGATCACACGGATTTTGGCATGCACCCTTATCTTCTCCGACAGGATATCAACAGCCCTGTCCATATCCCTCATCTGCATTCCGTCATGAAGATCTGCAATCGTGCCGTTTAGATAATCATCAATCGCTTTATCCCCGATGATATCCCGGTTGCGGATCAGACCCGCAAGCCTTGGGCTGATATGGAATTTTTGGCTGATGGCCGCAAAATCAGCGCCCTTTCTAAGCAGTACCCAGCGTTTCATCTTATATTCTCCTCCTATTTACTATAAATAGGCTATGCCTGTGCCGCCCGGCTTCGCGTAAACAGGCACATAATTCCATTAACGAGAAAACAGCCATACCTTTTTTCCGGCATGGCTGTCCTCATCTCATTATCTACAGTTCAATCTTTCACTTTATTGCGGCAGATACTATTTCTTCTTTACAGATATATTCTTCTCTCCGCCAAGCTTCTCCTTCATGATATACCACAACGCTCCCGTGATGCATACCGAAGAGTATGCTCCCACCAGAATACCGGCCATCAGAGGAAGCGCAAATTCCCTCATAGAGCTTACTCCCATGATGAACAGCAGCAATACCATAACGAAGGTCGTCAGGGATGTATAAATACTTCTGGTAAGTGTCTGCGTAATACTCTTATTCACAACCTCAGCAAGGTCTGCCGCCTTTGTTTTCAGGCGCAGTTCCTCACGGATACGGTCAAAAATAACAATGGTCGCATTAATCGAATATCCCACGATAGTCAGCATGCAGGCAATAAAGGTATTACCCACGGAAATTCTGGAAACCGCATAGAATGCAAGCACCACCAGTACATCGTGGAGCAGCGCTGTAACCGCACTTGCCGCAAACCGGATATCCTTAAACCGGAACCAGATATAGATCAGCATACAGATTGTAGCCGCGATCACTGCGACAATAGCATCCTGTCTCATCTCGCCGCTGATGGTAGAACTGATATTCTCCGCCGTGATCGTGGTCTCATCCACGCCGAAATTATCTGCCATCGCCTGATTCAGCGCCTCACGGGTATCAAGCTCCAGTGTCTTGGTCTTAATGATCACCTGTTTACTTCCGGCAACCTTCTGTGTCTGCACATTGGCATCGCCGGTCACCTCTTCCACAATCGGAACGATTTCCGCATCAATCTCATCTATCGTATAATCCTTATCAAATTCTACGGTTGTAGAAGTACCTCCTTCAAACTCCAGACTGTAGGAGAAGGCGCCTCTTCCGCCTGCCGCTCCGGCCCCCATCACTGCAAAGCCGCCAATGATCAGAACCAGCGATATAGCAAAGAATACCTTCCTCTTTGCAAGAAAATCAATCGGCTTACGCTCCGGCTTCGGCTTGTAGTACAATTTTTCCTTCTTCAATCCTACTGCATAGAACGCAAATACGATCATACGCGTCACGACCAGCGCGGTAAACATAGACACGATAATACCAATGGCAAGTGTCTGCGCAAATCCCTTTACGCTTCCGGAACCCCGCATCCACAGCACAGCCGCCGCGATCAGGGTGGTCACGTTACCGTCCACAATGGCAGACATTGCCTTCTGGAATCCTGTCTTTAAGGAATTCCTTACACTCTTTCCTCTGCTCATCTCCTCCCTTACACGGGCAAAGATGATAACATTCGCATCTACAGCCATACCGATACTTAAGATAATACCTGCAAGGCCGGGCAGAGTCAGGGTAACCTCAAATGCATTCAGGATCACAAATACCAAGCCGGTATAAATCAGCAGCGCCAGGCTGGACGCGAATCCCGGAAGCAGATATGCCCAGATCATAAACAGGAACACAGCCGCAAGACCGGCCGCACCTGCCTTTACACTGGTGCTGATCGCCTGCTCGCCAAGCTGGGCTCCCACCACGTTAGAACGGAGCTCCTCAAGCTCCAGCTTCAAACCGCCGATACGGATGGTAGATGCAAGATTCTCAGCCTCCTCAAAGGTAAAATTACCGGTAATATATGCGGTTCCCCCGATAATCGGATTCTTTACCTGCGGGTCGCTGATCGTCTCTCCGTCATATACAATATTGATCACCTGTCCTACAAATTCGGTAGTTGCATCTGCAAATTTCTGCTTTCCCGCTTCATTCAGCGTCAGCTCTACGCTGTACTCATTATTTCCCAGATCGTCCTGGCCGGATCTCGCAGCAGCTGTCTGTACATCAGCGCCGGTGATAACCGTCTCTCCATTGGGATCGGTAAATTTCAGTGATCCCGGCTTGCCAAGGTCATTCAGGATCGTATTGGCATCCGTTACACCCGGAATCTCAATATTGATCCGGTCATTGCCCTCCTGATAGACCGTTGCTTCTGTACTATACTGCTCTACACGCCTCTGCAGCTTATAAATGGTATCGCTCATCTCCTCACTGGAAGGGTTCTTGTCCTTTACCTGATATGTGATGCTCACACCTCCCGCCAGATCAAGGCCGAGCGTAATATTCTTAGCCGCTCCGGTATGCCCCTTACCAAATCCCACGATCGTTGTAAATCCCAGCAGGGCAATCAATGCCGCGGTAACAATCAGGCTGATAATGCCTTTTGACTTGTTCATCTCTTACATCCTTTCTGTTTCTTTCTATTCTTAACTGAATCTATCTGAATCTAAATATTCATAAGGAGCCTATGGTAAACCGCACAATCCGGGCTGAGCTATGACAGCGCAGCCTTCATCATAATTGCACACTCTACGCGTTTCCTCTGCATCTCACATCCGATGTCATATGCATCATGGATCGTGCCGTGAAAGTTATATGCATTGGCCATACAGCCGCCGCTGCAGTAAAATTTAGCAAAGCATGCCTTACATTTCTCCTTGGAATATACGCTGCAGCCCCGGAATTCATCTGCAATCTCCGGCCTCGTAATCCCCTCGTTCACATTTCCCATAAGAAATTCTTCCTGTCCCACAAACTGATGGCAGGGATACAGATCCCCCCACGGCGTCACAGACAGGTACTCCGTCCCTGAGCCGCAGCCGGACAGACGCTTGGAAATGCACGGCCCGCCTTCTAAGTCTATCATAAAATGGAAAAAGTTAAAACCTTTTCCCTGCTTTTCCCGTTCGATCATAAGCCGCGCCAGCTTATCGTATTCCTCCATGATCAGTGACAGATCCTCCTTACGGATCGCATAGGGGTCTGTTTCATCCCCTACCACAGGCTCAATGGACATCTGCTTAAAGCCCAGATCTGCAAAATGCAGGATGTCTTTGGAGAAGTCAAGATTGTTCCGTGTAAATGTCCCCCGGATATAATACCGTTCCTGATCCCTGCTGTCCGCAAGCTTCTGAAACTTCGGCACGATCAGATCATAGCTTCCCTTTCCATTGCGGAAGGGGCGCATCTGATCGTTAATCTCCCTCCTGCCGTCCAGTGAAAGAACGACGTTGTCCATTTCCTGATTGATAAATTCCTGTATCTCGTCATTTAACAATACGCCGTTTGTAGTAACCGTAAACCGGAAATGTTTGTCATGGAGCTTTTCCTGCTCCCTCCCGTATGCCACAAGGTCCTTCACAACCTGCCAGTTCATCAGCGGCTCGCCTCCGAAGAAATCCACCTCAAGATTCCGCCTGCTGCCGGAACTGCGGATCAGAAAATCCAGCGCCTTCTTCCCCGTCTCAAAATCCATAAGCGCACGCCGCCCGTGATACTCGCCTTCCTCGGCAAAGCAGTATCTGCATGCAAGGTTACAGTCGTGGGCAATATGAAGGCACAGAGCCTTCACCACCGTTTTCCTCTGCTTCACAGCCCCGATCAGCGGTCCATATGTATCCGGCGCGAAGAGCTTTCCATCTGCCGTAAGCTCTATCACATCCTTCAGCGCATCCTGAAGCTCTTCTTCTGTATACCGAGAGCCCAGCGTATCAATAAGCATCCGCAGCGTCTCCGGCTCCTTCAGTGTCTCCACACTGTGATTCTCATTCTGTTCATTCAGCTTCTCGGTCACATCGTAACACAGCTCGTCCATCACATGCACCGCGCCGCTGTAAACATCAAGAACAATCCGATACCCGTTATTCTGGTACTGATGAATCAATGTCCGTACCCCTTTCTATCTCAATACTGTATCTTTTTTATATAACAGAAAGAAACAGCGACCATCAAAAGCCGCTGCTTAGAGCAATCCTTTTATACATGCACTATTTCTTCTGTTCACACACCTGATTCCCTACTGTACAGGAAGTCTTGCAGGCTGACTGGCATGATGTCTGGCACTCGCCGCATCCGCCCTTCTTCCATGTGTGATTCAGTGTCTGTGTATTTAATGTCTTCACGTGCTTCATCTTAAACACCCTCCTAAAATAATAATCTTCTCTAATGTATTCTGACTTTCACAGTATAGCATACTTATATTCTTTTGGAAAGTATTTTTTAGGCAAAACCGCCCTCATAAGATGTTCCTAAGAACATTACTCTAGGAAATCATTCCCCCGATCGTTCCTCCCCCTGCGCACAGCAGGAAGGTCGTGATCAGACTGGCCGCCGCTCCGTCCAGCGTCCGGTACACGCCGATCGTGATCAGGATCAGCAGGGCGAAATATAGAATGCCCAGGATTAGCCCCCAGAGATACTTTTTGGTTCCCGCCATTTTCCCGATCACTAGACCTCCGATTAGTGTTGCAGTAATATAGATGGCAACGATGCCTGCCGATACCGCCTTTTCATCCATGTCCAATTTATACAGAAGCATTGCCAGCACCAGCAGCAGTATCCCTGTCAATACATATGCCAGCAGCAGTGATTTTAAGATCCATCCGGCCATCCTTGCTTCCCTTCGGTTTCTATCCATCTCACATCCCACCCCGCCATAAATTATATTAAATCATATGACCGGCCCAAAAAATTTATGCAAAAAACTATCTGTACGGACAGAATCGGCTCTGTGAGTCTCCTCCTATCTGCGCAGATAGTTTTTTCATCTTTACTGCTCCATCTGGCGTCCGAGGAAACCAGCGGCGCAGACTGCAATCTTCCTTTCCGTTTCTCCGAACTTTTTCTTCTCATCCTTATTCAGGAGCACCACCGCCCCGATCACATCCCCCTCGCAGATAATCGGGGTTATGACCTCCCCTGTAAAGGAATCGTCCTGTTCGCCGATGATCTTGATAAATTTCTTATCACTGTCTACAGCTAAAATATCCGCCCGCTCACTCATCGCCTGTCCCAGCTGCTTTGTGATGTATTTATCCTGCATGTCCTTGCGCCCGCTTCCCGACGCGGCAATCACCTGATCCATATCACAGATGCATACCAGACACCCAAGAGCCTGAGAAATACTCTCTGCATACTGCCTTGCGAAATTTGACAATTCACCGATAGGCGAGTATTTCTTGAGGATCACCTCTCCCTCCCTGTCCGTAAAAATTTCCAGAGGGTCGCCCTCTCTAATGCGGAGCGTCCTGCGGATTTCCTTCGGGATCACCACACGTCCAAGGTCGTCTATTCTACGTACAATTCCTGTTGCTTTCATATAATAAGCCCTCCATCTGCAGATAATCATTAAACGTAATACTATTATCTGTAAATGGTGGTATTTTATACCTGATTTTTCATTTACGAAAAATCTTCCCAGGTAAACGCATCCCATGGAATATTCACTTCTGCCCCTTCATTGATCAGGGTGTCTATATGCATCAATAGCGGGAAATCCTCCAAAGATAGAATATTTCTCTCTGCCAGCTTCTTAGCCGCACGGGCTGTTCTCGTGGCGATTACGACAGATTCCAGCGTCACGCCCTTCAATTCATTCATCGCCTCTTCAAAGCTTAAGCCTCTTCCTAACAGAGTGCCGATCTTTCTGGTTCTGCCGCCGAATACGGTCACATACAGATCTCCCGCGCCATGGATCAGGTTTTCCGGCTTACCGCCGATGATTTCAAGAAGTTTTCCCATCTCCTTTACGCTCTGTCCAAAAAGCGCCGCCTGAGAATTGTAGTGCTGTGCTCCGATTTTCCCATCCCGTTTCTCCGCCATGCCTACAGCCAGCGTCACACCGAGGGCATATGCATTTTTCAGGGCAACTGCACACTCCACGCCTGTCACATCCGTAGAAAGGCTGATATGATAATAATCCGTTGCCAGCAGTGCTTTGATAAATTTCAAGGTCTCTGCATCCTTTCCACAGAATGCCACATGGCTGTCATCATGGTCTGCCAGCTCATAACTGGTGCACGGTCCGCCGATGGCGTTCAGATTCAAATGCTTCCCTTCCGGCTGCCTCTGTGCAAATATTTCCGGATAAGGAACCAATGTTCCATCCTCCAGATCCACCATGCCCTTCGTTACCGTAAGAACCGGAACCTCCTCTGGAAGCACCGGAAGAATCTCATCGCAAAACCAGTCAAGGCCGAAGCTGCTGACTCCTCCGAGAACCAAATCCGCTCCCTCAAGAGCGTCCTTCAATTCTTCAATCTGATAGTATTTGATTCCATCATGCAATGTCCGCTTTAATGTAATATGATAATTATCCTTCTTCAGTCCCTCAATAATCTCCCTGTCCAGCGGAGAACCTACCAGCCGCACCTCATGGCCGTTCTCAAAAGCCGGAAATGTAATTGCCGAATTCATCTGCCCTGCACACACAAAAGTAATAACACTCATCTCAAATCCTCCTGTTTCATCTGCTTTTCACCACTATCTGCGGTAATTCCATTTATTTCTTGATACGATTAAAACATCTTTCTCCTCCTCTGTCAAACCTCGAAAAATCAACAGTTATCAGAAAAACAGTTCTCTTAATTAATAATTTCCTTTTGATTAATCACAAGATTCTTTCCATGTATTTTCTTGATTTCCTGATTGTATTGTAAAACTTGACCTTTCTATTAATCAAAGCTATAATATTACTAATAAATCAGTCATTTGATTAACGCCGAATCGATAATCAAAATAAATCAAAACAAGAATACCTTCGCGGCAAGATTAGCCTCACAAACATTCATTTTTGAGAAAGAGGTGTTTATTTTGGGAAAACGAAAGAAAGTCACCACCCGCGACATTGCCGAAGCGCTGGACATCTCCCAGTCTACGGTCTCTATGATCTTAAGCGGCAGGCCGGGCGTATCCTTTACCGAAGGAACCATATTAAAGGTCCAGGAGGCCGCCCTATCCATGGGGTATCAGAAATCCTCCCCTAAGGAAATAAAGAAAGAAAAAACACTGTCAGAAAGCATCATTGTCCTCTGTCCCAGATTATCCGGCGGATACTATTCCATGATGCTCCATTCCATTATCAAGCGTGCAGAATTCTATCATTATACGGTATTTACCGCCGCCACCTTCCGCAGCGCCCAGACCGAACGGCTTTATCTGGATCTGCTGGAAAAAAATCACCTTGCAGGCATCATTTCTCTGTACCCTGTCTCGGAGATCCAGAAAATGAATCTGCTATCACGCCAGACTCCCGTCATCTCCGTAGGAGACAAGCCCTCTGCCTGCCGGTTCGACTCGGTAGAGCTTGACAGCACAAAACCCGGCCGCCTGATGGGAGACCACTTGATTTCCCTGGGGCATTCCTGCATTTCTTATGTCTCTACGCCGATCAGCAAAAAGGAAATCGGCCGCCTGCACAGGCTGGAGGGTGTAAAAATGAGCTTCACAGACCACGGATATCCGGCAGAACAGATCGAGGTTCTGCACCAGAGCCAGCCTGCCTTTGAACAGTATCCCGCCGAGAGCGCAGAATACCAGAACGCCTATGATCTGACTGTTAAGGCACTAAAGCAGGGAACCCGCTCCACTGCATTTATCGGCAACAATGACACTGCGGCCTTTGGGATCATGGCCGCTCTTGCTGACCGTGGATATAAGGTTCCTCAGGATTATTCTGTATGCGGATTTGACAACATTTCCCTCTCTTCCATGCCTCAGCTCTCACTGACCACAGTGGAGCATGCATCGGTTAAAAAGGGAGAAGAGGCTGTAGATATGATCTACCGGAAAAACAGCCGGAGCAAAGAAGACGGACAGCCGGATTACATCATCCGGCTGGAATATGAACCCCGGCTGATCATCCGGAATTCAACCGGAAGATGTGCTGTGCGTTAACCGCACAGGACATCTTCTACTTTAAGGCCTAAGAAGGATTCCAGCCTGTTGTCTGCCGTACTGACATCCTGACTGTATGCCTGCGGAGGCACATAAGCATGGCAGTACATACCGGCGGCCTTCGCCGCCTTCACACCGTTAGCGGAATCTTCAATCACAACACATTCCGCCGGAGCCGCCCCGAGATTTTCCGCCGCCCTCAGGTAAATCTCCGGAGCGGGCTTCCCTTCCCTGCACTCTAATCCGCTTACAATAGTATCGAAGCAGTCCTGTATGCCGAATGCCTCCATGTGATGTTCTATCACATCACGCGGCGAACTGGATGCTACAGCAAGAGGAACGCCCGCTTCATAGAGCTTGCGGATCAGCTCCACCGCCCCCGGCATAGGGTGAAGCCCCTGTACCTCCAGCATATGCTCCTTGATTTCATGAACCTCTTCCACATAGGTGTCCACATCTTTCTGCTGGCCGTACCGCTCCTTCAACACGCCCCAGTTATGCCGCATCGTGCTGCCAAACAGGTCATTTAACTGCTCCGGCCTTACCGTCACTCCCTCCCTTTTCAGCCGTTCTATCATTGCCTCTACATAAAATCTCTCTGTATCGGAAATCACACCATCCATATCAAACAATACCGCGCGCCGCATCTATTTTCCTCCTGTGTACCGCTTATTTTCTACATCATTATAGTATCCTGTCCGTCTTCTGTAAAGAAAACAAGAAAAAGAAAATGTAAAATCAGTCTTGACAAAAGCTTTTCCACTCTATTATAATAAAGCAAATCAAGAACCGATGAACAAGAGTAGTAACCTTTATGGCGTATTTCCAGAGAGCCCCGGATTGGTGGAACCGGAGCAATAACGGTAAAGGCGAATGGACTTGTGAGGGCAAACTGAAATCAGCGGACGCTGACGTAGGGGCGACGGTTTCCAGCCGTTATATTGGAACATGTATTATAGTACATGGCTGAGTGCATTCTTTTTACGGAATGAACATAGGTGGCACCGCAGGAATATATCTCCTGTCCTATCCAAACAGATAGGGCAGGTTTTTTATTTTATAGAATTCTCTGCCATACACCCCAAAAAAACGGTTCTACAAACTATTATATCCAGTGAAAGGAAGGTATTTAAACGATGACAGACAAGAACAAAATCCCTTACAAAATTTATCTCGAAGAGCAGGAGATGCCAAAGCAGTGGTACAACGTGCGTGCCGATATGAAGAACAAACCGGCGCCGCTTTTAAATCCCGGCACCTTAAAACCAATGACTGCCGAAGAGCTTAGCGGCGTATTCTGTGATGAGCTTGTAAAACAAGAGCTTGACGATACAACCCCATATTTTGATATCCCTCAGGAAATTCAGGATTTCTACAAAATGTACCGCCCGTCGCCGCTGGTGCGTGCCTACTGCTTAGAGGAAGCCTTGGACACTCCTGCTAAAATCTACTACAAATTTGAAGGCAATAACACATCTGGAAGCCATAAGCTGAATTCTGCCATTGCTCAGGCTTACTATGCAAAAAAGCAGGGCTTGAAGGGTGTTACTACCGAGACCGGAGCCGGACAATGGGGAACCGCTCTCTCCATGGCATGTGCATATCTCGGCCTGGACTGCCGGGTTTATATGGTAAAATGCTCCTATGAGCAGAAGCCCTTCCGCCGGGAAGTGATGCGCACCTATGGGGCAAATGTAACCCCGTCTCCGTCCGAATTGACCAATGTGGGCCGCAAAATCCTTGCAGAGCATCCGAACACCACCGGAAGCCTTGGCTGTGCCATCTCAGAAGCCGTTGAAGATGCTGTCTCCCATGAGGGCTGCCGCTATGTGCTCGGCTCCGTTCTGGCTCAGGTGCTGCTCCACCAGTCAATCATAGGTCTGGAGACCAAGGCCGCTCTTGACAAATACAACATTACACCGGATATTATCATCGGCTGTGCCGGAGGCGGATCCAATCTCGGCGGACTGATTTCTCCATTTATGGGCGAAAAGCTGCGCGGCGAAAAGGACTATCAGTTCATTGCTGTAGAGCCTGCCAGCTGCCCGAGCCTGACCCGCGGAAGATACGCATATGATTTCTGCGATACCGGAATGGTATGCCCTCTGGCTAAGATGTATACGCTGGGAAGCGGATTTATCCCATCCGCCAACCACGCAGGCGGCCTGCGCTACCACGGCATGAGCTCCGTTCTGTCACAGCTTTACGATGATAAGCTGATGACTGCTGTATCTGTAGAGCAGACCTCCGTATTTGAAGCCGCAACCAAATTTGCCCGCATCGAAGGAATCCTTCCGGCACCGGAAAGCAGCCATGCAATCAAAGCCGCCATGGATGAAGCAATGAAGTGTAAGGAAACCGGAGAAGAAAAAACGATTGTATTCGGCCTTACCGGAACCGGATACTTTGATATGGTCGCATATGGCAGATACAACGACGGCGAGATGAGCGACTATATCCCGACAGACGCCGATCTGGAGGTCGGATTTGCCGGACTGCCAAAGGTAGATTTATAAAAATAAAGGAGAGTTGAGTATTATGAGCAAAATAGATGAAGTAAGGAGCGACATGGTGAAAGCCATGAAAGCAGGCGAGAAGGACACCAAGGATACCTTATCACTGCTCCTTGCGGCGCTGAAAAATAAAGCAATCGACAAGCGGAGCGATCTGACGCCGGAGGAAGAGATTCAGGTTGTCTTAAAGGAAATCAAACAGACTAAGGAAACTCTGGAGCTGACTCCCGCAGACCGGACTGACATCATAGAAGAGTGCAGGCACCGTCTGTCTGTTCTGGAACAATATGCGCCAAAAATGATGGATGCAGACGAGATTGAAGCAGTCATTTCCGAAACTCTTGCCGAGCTTGGCATTGATGCACCTGCCGGCAAAGATAAGGGCAGGATTATGAAAGCTTTGATGCCGAAGGTCAAAGGAAAGGCCGACGGCAAGCTGGTCAATGAGCTTCTGACCAGGCATATGAGCTAGACCTCCTGCTCCCAGAATATCATACTGCCGCGGCGGCGGATCAATGACCGCTTCCACGGCAGTTTTTATATTGCAGGGCTTGTTTTGCAAGCAGCTCATTCTCATACAAATTGTATGCCCCTCCATATCCCTCTAACCTTGTACATCTTCCCGAAGAGATATATTCATAAAATCTGGAAACCGGAAGCTGCTTCTGGTATTTTGGATAAATAATATCATCCTTATACATTTTCTGTAATTGATGCTCAGTTTTTTTATATTTCTCAGTCAGCTGACTGATTTTCCTATCCAAAGCCCTAATCCTTTTTCTGATAAATACAGCCATAGCACAGGAACCTCCAGTTAAAGCATATTCATAGGTATTCCTCTTTTTTTTCAATTTTGTAATGGCTAAGCTAACTTCATATCTTTTTCTTTCAAGCTCAATAATTTCTGCAAGGTATTCTTTTAGCTCTTCTTTTGACATCCTTTATGCTCCTCATCTTCTAGTATATTTTATCGTTATAATTATACGTCTTTACATACTAAATTGCAACGTATTTTTAAACTATACTTAACGTATAATTGTAGTAGGAGGACGCAATTTTGGATATATTGAATAGAATTACTGAGTTTAGACAGGAGCGGGGATGGACAGAATATCAGCTGGCAGAAAAGTCTGGTCTCACCCAGTCAACAATTTCGTCATGGTACCGAAAAGATATGCTCCCCACCATTCCTTCTTTGACAAAGATATGCAGAGCCTTTGACATCTCCCTCTCCTATTTTTTTCTGGAAGAGGCAGATGCGCTTGTCAGTCTCACAGACAATCAAAAAGAAATCATTGACTGCATTTCAAAGCTTACTCCCGCACAGCAGGAGCTTTTATTTAATTTTCTAAATTCCTTATAAAAAAACGGCAGCAGGAATCTCGTTTCCGCTGCCGTTTTTTTACTTCATTTTCATTATTTACCGCTAAAGATAAAGCCCATAAATCTTATAAATGTGTATGCCACCAGCGCCGCTGCTATGATTGTCTCTATCAGTACGATATTTTTCAATACCGGCAGCGGCACTGCGGCTGAGGGGATGCTTTTCATTGACCAGCAGCTTGATCGGAAAGATCTCAAGCTCCAGCACATCGTAGAGTTCTTCATCACACTCACCCAGCGAAAATGCAACGTTGCCCTATATTTTCTCCGGAACTCTTCAATACATTCCGGCGTAACAAGACGCAGGATCCCATATGCCGACAGCAGGTCTACCACGCCCCGTTCTTTCTGTTTTATATGAAGAATCTCATTCCGCATATCATGGTACTCCTGCAGCATTTTCTCAGCATAGACAAGGAAATGCTTCCCGCATTCCGAGAGCTTCATACCATTTCCCGTCCGCAGAAATAATCCGCAGTCGCATTCACTTTCCATATTTTTAATAATCTAACTGATTCCCTGAGGCGTCATATACAAAAGCCTGGATGCTTTTGTAAGATTCTGCTCCTTTGCCGTCGTGATAAATACATTTAAATCTTTAATATTCATATCTCATATCCTCATTATAAGAAAAATAACGGGGATACAGTCTCCCATATCCCCATCACCTTATACTCTATTCTTCTGTTCCTTCCGCATTCCCGGCTCCGTCTTCTGCCCCGGCAGGCTCCTTTTCAGCAGTGTCTTCCTCTTCCTCCTCATCTTCCTCGACCTGATCGTCCGTCTTGACTTCATCTGCATAAGGGTCGTTGTCGTCCACATACATGGTCACGCTGAGCTCGTTGAAATCTATCTTCTTCCATACCTTTTCCATAACACTGATATCTGCATCTTTTCTCCAGCCCTCAATTACTTCATCGTATTTTTCCTGCTGGCGCTGGGATATAATATTCTGCTTCTCCGCCTCTGTCGCGTCCTTGTCAAGCAGACTGGTAACCTTAGCCACATACAGGCCGTTATCATTTTCTACTACTCCTGTCACGCCGCCCTCTTCCAGCTTGTCTGCCGCTTTGGCAAGCTCTGCCGGAATTGTCAGCGTTTCCTCTGCATCAAATGTGGCATCCTTTGCCTCATATCCCTTCTCCGTCACATAGGCCGCAAAATCTCCTGCCGCAGCAGCTCCTTCCGCAAACTCCTCCGCCTCTTTCTTAAGGTCTTCCTTCTCTTCATCCGTCAACGGAGTGCTATTGCCCTCCTCGTCTGTTGTAGTGTAAGAAAACGTTACATACTTCATCGCTTTCTGAGCCGCCTCTTCGTCGGAAACCTCCATATCCGCCGTTGCCCGGATAGCATCGCCTACTCTCTGTTTGATCGTCAAAAGCGTCAGCAGCCGTTCCACATTCCCGGCAGAGCCGGATACCTTCTCCTTCTCCTCCAGTCCGTTGGCTTCATCAAATTCCTCCGCGGCTTTCTTGACCGCATTCTCCTCCTGCTCGGAAATCTCTATCTCATAATCCTTCATATGATCCTCCAGAAGATACATATTCTGCAGATCCTCCATAATCTGGTCCTTGACGGATTCCTCATAGGTCTTTCCCTCTTCCGCCTCGCTGACCCACATATTATCTCCCATATATCCTGCATACCAGGTCTCATACTGAGCCTGATTCATCCTCGCATAGAAATTAGCAAGGCCTGCGGAAATCTCGTCTCCGTCCACCGTTGCAACGACCTCATTATCCTCCAATGTCTTGCTGCAGCCGGCAAGCGGCAATACCGCCATCACCCCTGCAAGCGCAAGCACCATGAACCTCTTCCTCATCATCGTATATCCTCCTAAACTTTGGCACATCATTTAATCAGTTTAGCATTTTTTCCTTATTCAAGCAATGCTTTCATAGAATTTAACACATTTTTCACAACCAAAAGAGCGTCTTTTTCCTTGTCTTTTGCACGTTTTCCCCTCTTCTCATAGATAAATACCGGCGGTTCCTCCGCCCGGAAGGTCAAATCGCCCTTGTATGAGCTGATCAGCTCCGGAATCCGCTCCGGATGCACCTTTGCCCTCTCATACATGGTAAAGGTATACTGCTCGCCCTTCTGCTCTACAGAAGTCACATAAACACTGTGCGCCAGCGCCTTTAAGCTGGCCGCCTCCAGAAGCTTCATGACCCGCTTTGGGATATCGCCGAACCGGTCGATCAGCTCATCCACCATCTCATCCATTTCCTCTTCATTCTCAATAGCCGCGATCCGCTTGTAAATATCCAGCTTCTGATATTCGTTAGAAATATAGGAATCCGGAATAAACGCATCCACATTCAGATCCAATGTCGTTGCAAATCCTTCGTCCTCAAGCTCCCCTTTCAGATGCCGGACAGCCTCATTGAGCATTTTGCAGTACAGATCATATCCCACAGCCTCCATATGCCCGTGCTGCTCTGCACCAAGGAGATTCCCAGCCCCCCGGATTTCCAGATCACGCATGGCTATCTTAAAGCCGGAGCCCAGATCCGTAAATTCCCGGATGGCCGCCAGCCGCTTTTCCGCCTCCTCCCTCAGAAGCTTATTCCTGCGGTAGAGAAGAAAGGCATATGCCATGCGGTTTGAGCGTCCCACGCGCCCCCTGAGCTGATAGAGCTGGGATAAGCCCAGCCGGTCTGCATCGTGGATGATCATAGTATTTACATTGGAAATATCAAGCCCTGTTTCAATAATCGTTGTCGATACCAGCACGTCGATCTCTCCATTGATAAAGTCAAACATAATCTTCTCTAACTGATGCTCCCGCATCTGCCCGTGGGCATAGGCGACCTCCACATCCGGAACTAATTTCTGGACATGGGACGTAACCTCCGCTATATCCTCCACACGGTTATATACATAGTACACCTGCCCCTGTCTGGCGCACTCCCTCTGGATCGCCTCCCTGATCATCTCATCGTTGTATTCCAGCACATAGGTCTGGATCGGCATGCGCTCCTCCGGCGCTTCCTCAAGGACGCTCATATCCCGGATGCCGATCAGGCTCATATGCAGCGTTCTGGGGATCGGGGTCGCCGTAAGGGTCAGCACATCCACATTTTCCTTCAGCTTCTTGATCTTCTCCTTATGCTGTACGCCGAAACGCTGTTCCTCGTCAATGATCAGAAGTCCCAGATCCTTAAACTTAAGATCATCGCTCAGTACCCGGTGTGTACCGATCACAATATCCACCAGACCCCGTCTGGTATCTTCGATGGTCTTCTTCTGCTGCGCGGAAGTGCGGAATCTGCACATCAGATCCACCCTTACCGGAAATTCCTTCATCCGCTGCAGAAAAGTATTGTAATGCTGCTGGGCAAGAATGGTGGTAGGTACCAGATACACCACCTGCTTATTCTCCTGTACCGCCTTAAATGCCGCCCGGATGGCAACCTCGGTCTTTCCGTAGCCCACATCCCCGCAGATCAGCCGGTCCATAATCTTCCTGCTCTGCATATCCCGCTTCACTGCATCAATGGCAAGCTGCTGATCCTCCGTTTCCTCGAAAGGAAACATCTCCTCGAACTCCTTCTGCCATACCGTATCCTCGCCGTAGACAAAGCCCTCCTGCTCCTGTCTGGCGGCATAGAGCTTCACCAGATCCCTTGCTATAAGCTGGACAGCGCTCTTTACATTCCGCTTCGTCTTCGCCCATTCCTGCGTTCCCAAGCGGTTCAGCTTCGGCTTTCTGGCATCTGCATTTGCATATTTCTGTATCAGGTCAAGCTGGGTTGCCGGAATATAAAGATTCCCTCCCTTTGCATAGGAAATCTTCATATAATCCTTGGAAATCTTATCCACCTCAATCTTCTCAATTCCCTGATAAATACCCAGTCCATGATTCTCATGGACCACATAGTCGCCGGGCTTTAATTCCGCAAAATCCTGAATCCTGCGCCCTTCATATTTCTTTCTCTTCCGTTTCTTCTTCACCTTTCCGAAAATATCGGTCTCCGAGATGACCATAAATTTCAGCATAGGATACTCATAGCCCTCCGCCACATAGCCGTAGGCCGCCATAATCTCTCCCGGCTGAACCTCCCTGTCCATCTCGTCACTGTAAAAGCTGCTTAAATTATAGTCCCTCAAATCCTCCGCCAGCCGCTTTGCCCTGGTTCTGGACCCGGACAGCAGGATTACCCGGTATCCTGTCCTCTTCAGCCGTTTTAGATCTCTGGTCAGCATCTCAAAGCTGCTGTTATAGGAGTTCACGCTCTTGGTATGGAGGTTCCACCTTTCCCGTATCTTAAAATCTCCGTATCTGGTATCCAGAGAGGACAGCCCGATAGCCGGATACTCATTCATCTTCTTCACGATCTCCGCCGCCGGATAGAGGATCATCTCTTCATCCGAAACCTGATAGCCGCTCTCCATCCGTTTCGCCTGAGCCTCCACAAATTCCTGCTCAATGCCCTCTCCCTTCTCTAAGAGCCTTACCGGCTCATCCAGAAAAAGAAGCGTATCCTCTACCGGAAAATAATCCAGAAACGACACCCTCTTAATATCTGCATTCAGAAGCTCATCCGCCGGAAAGATACTAATCTCCTCAAGCTTCTGCACCGAGCGCTGGCTCTCTGCGTCAAAGCTGCGGATCGAATCTATCTCATCCCCCCACAGCTCGATGCGCACCGGCTGCTCCTCCGTCAGCGGATAAATGTCCAGAATGCCTCCCCGGATGGCAAACTGCCCCAGGCCGTCTACCTGAACCTCCCGCTCATAGCCTGCCTCTGTCAGACGCCCGGCAATATCCTGAAAATCCAGCATCTCTCCATTTTCCATATGGATCACCGCTTTTCCCATCAGCCGCTTTTCCGGAAGGCCGTCCATAAATGCGTCAAAGCTTGTGACCACCGTTACCGGCTCTCCCGACAGGATTGCCTGTACCACCGTCATCCTCTGCTTTAAAATCTCCTTGCTCCTGATATCCGCCTGATAAAACAAAAAATCCTTCGCCGGATATAAGTAAACCGATTCATCCAGAAAACGGTATTCCTCATACACCTGTCTGGCTTTTGACTCACTTGAACAAGCGATGACCTTATAGTTACAGCCATCGCTCAATGCATACATCATATGGGATTTTTGGGAATTCACACAGCCGGAGATCTGAAGCACTCCGGCTCCTTCCCTCTTTTTCTTCTGAATCTCCTCGTATTCAGCCAGCCCCAAAAGCGGCTGGGTCAGTGCCTGCATCTTACAATTACTCCTCCCGTTTCACCTTTTTATTATACTCGTTCATCGCCTGCTCCAGCTCGCCTGCCGCGAGCAGTTCCACGGCATGTACGGCCCTTTTATAGCTCTCTTCCATCGTCTCCCTGTCTTCTCCTGAAAAATGTCCCAGCACATAATCTGCCAGATCATACCGGTCAGGCTTTTCTCCCACGCCTACCTTTAATCTCTGGAACACATCCGTACCCAGATGGGAAATGATGCTCTTTATTCCATTGTGCCCTCCGGCGCTTCCCTTCTTCCGGATGCGGAGCTGCCCCACATCCAGGCTCACATCATCGTAAATGACCAAAAGCTCCGTCTCCACGTCAATCTTATAGAAGTCCGCCAGCCCCCGCACACTCTCCCCGCTTAAATTCATAAAGGTCTGGGGCTTCGCAAGCAGGACCTTCCTCCCGGCGATCATGCCCGTTCCCACAAACGCTCTGTTCTTTCGTCCTTCCACAGAAATATTATATTCATCTGCAATCTTATCTATCACATCAAATCCCACATTATGCCTTGTCCCCGCATACTGAGCCGTAGGATTCCCAAGCCCGACAATAATAAACATCTCTCTACCTCACATCTTCGTCATGCCGGCCGCACTCATTTCAGACATCCGCTGTTGTATAACATTTAATCCTGCCTCAAAGACATCTGCGATCACAGAATCCGAATAGCCCTTTTTTTCATATTAATGCCGTCTCCTTTTTACTTCCCAGCTTACTTTCATTATAGATCTTCTCAGAAACCTCACACATCTCCCGATAACCTCCTTCTTCACATTATAAAAAATGGATTCTTGCGGACAAATCTCCCTGACTCATATCTTCCGGATCGGATGTCTTAAAATAATCCATCAACCTTGCAATATCGCTTCCGTCATTAATTTCTGCATTCGCTGCGGCCTTACTTCCCTCACTATCAAATCAGAAATATCCATGATAATGCGGAGTACATGCTGGCAGGCAGAAATGTCATTTAACCGCGCAGTCACATATTTATCTGCTTCTTTAGTACTTTTATTATAAATATGGCTCGCACATCAGTCAATCATATCGTTATTTTTTTTAATATCCAATAAGAACCAATGATTCAGAATACTCCATCTGCATATTTGAAAGCCTCCCCGCATACAATTATAGAAACAAAGCTTGATTATCAAATGTGGAGGGTTCTTATGAGTTCCAAGACCAAAATCGTCGTATTACATATGAAAGAAATCATTTACACAGCCGTATTCGCTGTATTTGCCATAATCCTGATTCTCCTGCTATTAGTCATGTTCCTGCCAAGAGCAAAGGAAACCAGTGGGAAAGCCGTAAACTATCAGGCGGGAGTTTACACCTCCGACCTGACCCTTGGCAATACTGCCCTTACGGTGGAGGTTACAGTAAATGAATCTGAGATTTCCTCTATCCGGTTCGCCAATCTGGAGGAGGATGTCACTGCCATGTACCCTCTCATTCAACCGGCCATTGAAGAAATCGCCCAGCAGGTGATTGATACCCAGTCGCTTGAAAATATTTCTTATTCCGAGGATAATCCCTACACATCACAGGTAATCCTGAATGCCATTGAAGAAGCATTGAAAAAAGCCGCAGCAAATTGAACTGCGGCTTCTTCTTTCTCTTTTCATATTCTGTAGTGCATAGCCTTTCTTAACCTTCTACGATCAGATACTGTCCGCTGGGCAGTACAAATACTTCTGCGGATTCCTCGATTTCTTCCATCGACATACCTTCCACATCCATGCCCTCTTCCTCCAGGAAACGCTTCGCCTCTTCGATGTTGTTCACAACAACCGCCATACAGTCCTCCAGAAAGGCCTCTGCCTCCTCCATCGTCCCGGCTACCGGGTCATCAAAAAGCTGTCCCTGTTTTTCCAGAAAAGTCTGCAAACATTCTTCATCGTATTCATACATAACATATGTCCTCCCTCATGCCTATGATATGAATTGTAATATCTGCTCCGGCGTACTGATGATATATCTTGCCCCCGCATCCGCAAGCACCTGCCTGCTGCGGAATCCCCATTCTACGCCGATGCACCTGACACCTGCCGCAAAACCTGTAGCAATGTCAACTTCTGAGTCTCCGATATACAGACACTCTTTTCTTGAAGCCCCCATCTTCTCAAGAAGATGATAGATTCCGGCTGGATCCGGCTTTCTGGGAACCAAATCTGTCTGTCCCTGAATCTGGTCAAAGATGTCTCTTCCAAATATAGTCTGCACCACATCCACGGTCTGCCCGTGAGGTTTGTTAGAAAGAACTGCCAGCTTAATGCCCATCTCCTTCAGCGACTTCAACAATTCGGTTATTCCATCATAAGGTGTCACTCGATACGTACAGTTTGCCCCAAATATCCTGCTATATACCTGCATTGCCTCATCAATTCTTGATGCACCTTTATCCCCCGCCGCATCCAGTGCGTGCTCCATCAGATACCTTGCCCCGTTTCCAACAAATCTCTCACACTGTTTGTCACTGATGGCCGGAAGATCCATCTCCTGCAGGCTCTTATTCACCGAATATAAAATAGACTCCAGCGTATCCGTAAGCGTCCCGTCCAGATCAAAAATACAAGCCTTCATAATCTGCTCCCTTCTATATACATCATAGTATGAAAGAGACGAAAATGCAACCGGGAATCCGGAATCTAAAGAGGATTTTTTTCAGTGGGTTTTTTGTTCAGAACCACACCGTCTGCCGGAAATCCACACATTATTTCCTATCGTAACCGGTGCTGTCTGCGTTTTGCAAAATTCAAACAAGCCATCCTCCTTTGGTTCTCCAAACCGGTCATGGGCATTTGTTGGATGGAAAGCCGTATATATCTGCACATTCGGAGCAATCAAAGCATTATTTCCAATGCGGATAATATTATCATCCAAAAATGTGCAATTCATATTTATCTCGCAATTATCTCCGAGGTAAATATTATTCCCATAATCAACAAAAAACGGTGCGGTTATCCAAAGGTTCTTCCCAATTCCTCCACAAGAAGCCTGCATTGAAAGGCGGAATGCCTTTCTCTGTTATTTCCAGTAATTATATTGATCACTTATTCATGTAGCCATTTATGGTTTTTTAACTCAGATACTGCTTCATCACCTTCAAAGCTCCTTTCTCCAGACGGCTGACCTGCGCCTGCGAGATCTGGATCATTTCAGCCACCTCCATCTGTGTTTTCCCCTCGAAAAAGCGAAGCTCTATGATATACCGTTCCCGCTCCCCCAGATGCTTCATAGCCGCTTCTAAGGACAGATCCTCTACCCATTTTTCTTCTTTATTTTTTTTATCGCTGATCTGGTCCATAACATAAAGCGCGTCCCCGCTGTCATTGTATACCGGCTCCTGCAGGCTCATGGGAGCCTGGATGGCATCCAGCGCAAAGATAATATCCTCCCCGGAGATACCGATTTCTTCCGCAATTTCTTCTACGGTAGGCTCTTTCTGGTGCTGTTTTACGTAGTTTTCCTTAGCGTAAATCGCCTTATATGCCGTATCCCGCAGGGAACGGCTTACCCTGATGCTGTTATTATCCCGCATATAGCGCCGGATCTCCCCAATGATCATCGGCACGGCATAGGTGCTGAATTTTACATCCAGTTCTGTGTTAAAATTATTGATTGCCTTGATCAGTCCGATACAACCAATCTGAAACAGATCATCCGGATTCTCATTACTGTTTCCAAACCGCTTGATCACACTGAGTACTAATCTTAAGTTTCCCTTAATATATTCCTCTTTGGCTTTTTCATCTCCTGCTTTGATACGCGCAAACAAAGCCTCCTTCTCCTGCTCGTTCAGGATAGGAAGCTTTGCTGTATTTACTCCGCATATTTCAACTTTTCCCTGTGCCATAACAGACCTCCCGCCAGATGTATATTCATCACAGACTGTGATTCTATCTAGTAGAAATTCTGTCCATATGCACTTTAGTTATTCCCCCTTAAGGGAAAATAAAAAAACTTTTAGACCTTGACATATAAATTATCTGTCCCACTTATCTGCAAGATTCTGGATCTGGGTCTCGAATTTGGCAAGATCCTTATTCGCAAGCCCTTCGCACTTAAGAACCACCTGAAGGAGCCTCTTAGCAGCCGCAATAACACGCTCGAAGGCCGCATTTGCACGTGCTCTGGCAGGTTTCTCCGGTGCCTTTTTCGGTACCGGGACTCCTGCAGTAAGAATCGTGTTGGCCGCCAGGTCCACACAGCCTCCGGAATACGGCGCAAAGGCCGGGCATCCTATCTGCTCGGAAGCAAGCTCTGCAAATCTGTCTGTGACCGCATCCTCGCCATGCACCACCATGATCCGGTCCGGCTTCTTCTCAAAGCCTTTCAGCCATGCCAGAAGTCCGTTCATATCTGCATGGCCGCTGATGCCCTTGAGCGTTACAATATGAGCATTTACCTCGATATTCTCTCCGAAGAGCTTCACATACTCCGCCCCTTCGATCAGCTTCCGGCCAAGGGTTCCTGCCGCCTGATATCCCACGAAGCAGATGGTACATTCTTCTCTCCACAGATTATGCTTCAAATGATGGCGGATACGTCCCGCATCACACATACCGGAAGCAGAAATGATTACCTTCGGCTTCTCATCGAAGTTGATCAGCTTCGAATCATCGCTGGTAACCGATCTCTTAAGTCCGGGAAATGACAGCGGATTGATTCCCTTATTCACCAGCTGCATGGCCTCTTCGTCGAAGCAGGATCTTACATTCTTATTAAATACCTTGGTTGCCTCCACTGCAAGCGGACTATCCACATAAACCTCAAAATCCGGATAATCCGCGATCAGGTTCTTCTCCTTGATCTCCCTGATAAAATAAAGAATCTCCTGTGTACGTCCTACCGCAAAAGATGGAATTACCACATTGCCGCCCCTTGCAAAGGTCTCGGTTAGGATCTTGGTAAATTCCCCTATATAATCCGGAACCACATCGCCGTGGGTCCTGTCTCCATAGGTGGATTCGATGACAATATAATCTGCCTCCTTCACATACTGCGGGCTCTTAATGATCGGCTGATTTGGATTCCCCACATCACCGGAGAATACGATCTTCTTTGATATGCCGTCCTCTGTGATCCATACCTCAACACTGGCAGAGCCAAGCAGATGCCCCACATCCATAAACCGTACTTCGATGCCCTCGCAGAGCGTGATCCTCTGGTCGTAATCACAGGGCGCCAGAAGCTTAATCGCCGCTTCCGCATCCTCCATGGTATAGAGCGGCTCGTATTCCGGAGCGCCGCTTCTTCTTCCTTTACGGTTCCTCCATTCTGCCTCAAATTCCTGAATGTGTGCACTGTCACGAAGCATGATATTACACAAGTCTGATGTGGCAAATGTAGTGACGATCTCTCCCTGAAATCCGTGTTTACACAGGTACGGAATCTTTCCTGAATGGTCGATATGCGCATGAGTCAGCAATATGTAATCAATGCCTGCCGCATTAACAGGAATCTCCTGACTTTCATACAGATCCGGTCCCTGCTCAAGTCCGCAGTCCACCAGGATATTCTTTCCGCACGCCTGAAGCAGATGACAGCTCCCGGTAACTTCATGGGCCGCCCCGATAAATGTTAGCTTCATGAATTCATCCCCTTTTTCTTTTAGTGTATCACATTCAGACGTATTTTACCATTTCCCGTTTTAATCTCTGCATAATTTTTTTCTCCAGACGGGAAATATACGACTGTGAAATCCCCAGTATATCCGCCACCTCCTTCTGTGTTTTCTCTTCCCCGTCCTGCGTCCCGATCCCAAAACGCATGCGGACAATCATCTGCTCCCTTCCGGACAGTCTTCCCAGCGCTTTGATCAGTACCTTTCTCTCCGCCTCGCTCTCCAGATCCCGGTATATGGTATCCTCATCTGTTCCCAGAATATCCGACAGTAGCAGCTCGTTGCCGTCCCAGTCCACATTCAGCGGTTCATCAATGGACACCTCCAGCTTTGTTTTATTATTTCTCCGCAGATACATAAGGATTTCATTCTCAATACAGCGGGAGGCATAGGTGGCAAGCTTGATCTTTTTCTGCGGGTTAAAGGTATTGATCGCCTTGATCAGTCCGATAGTTCCTATGGAAATCAAATCCTCCACTCCGATTCCTGTATTATCAAACTTTTTCGCTATGTATACCACAAGCCTCAAATTGTGCTCAATCAATATTTTCTTGGCTTTCTGATCTGTCTCAGTGCCGATCCCGGCAATTGCCTCCGCTTCTTCGTCGGCATTTAAAGGCGGAGGAAGGATATCTGCTCCTCCAATATAGTAAACATCCCTTGTATCAGGAAATAAGAATGTCCTGACATTTGGAATCATCTTCCATCTCCATTTACCAGGTACTGCTAAATTCATCATGCTTTTCGTCCTCCTGCTCATATATCTGGGTTTAATATCACATCATATCCATTTCCAAAAGAGGAGTCTTCACTGATCGCAATCATCGGCTGCTCTACCTGCTGTTCTTCTCTGCCGGCTATACAGATCCGGTCTATCGGCGCCACCGGGATCAGTCCATTTCCCTTCCCGATTGTCCGATAGGGAATATAACGGATTCCCTCCGGCATCCCCCTCCCAAAGAGCTTCTCTGCGAGCCTTCTGCTGATAATGCTGACTGCCTTTCCGCTGACCTCATCCTTCAAATGATTTCCTGTATCCATAATGGCCTTGGCCTCACAGCTTTCTCCGTCAAGCTGCAGAGTCACCAGACAATGCACCTCTCCAAAATGGAATAACAGAGCCAGCATTTTCAGTATGCCGGAAGCCAGATAGTAGCTTGCCATAGCCAGTGCAAAAAACAGGCTCCCTGCCTGCACATACTGGTTCAGGTATTCAAAAATCCCTCCCACAAGAAAACCGCTGATATAAATAGTGATCAGGGCCCGTAAAAATCCATCAGGGCTCCTGAGGGGGATTCCTGCTGCCAGCATAGCCGACGGTATCAGCACATAGAACAGTATGACTTTGATAAACGTAAAAGGAATCCCGACGGCCGTCACAAGACAGGTAAGAAAAGCCCCCAGAAGGGCCCCCAGACAGATCCTCCCATAGGAGGAAGAAATCCTTAATACCTTTTTTGTAACGAGGAGCAGTATGTAGTCCATCAGGAAGTTCACAAGAAACAATACGTCTATGTACAGTTCATAATACACATTCCGTCCTCTTTTCAATTTTCCTCCGGATGCCGGATCCAGAGCACACACAGGGTATGCAGCGCTGGTCTGTCATCCAGGCAAAACATATTATAGGGGATGGCCAATAAAGAATTTGTCAGATGATGTGGAGAAAAAAGCAGATTCTTTCGACAGGCCTCGCAGTAGGTATCTCTGATGTGGATTTGATTACTGTGAGGATATAATATAGGGAACTTTGTTCCCTATATTATAAAAGACACCGGGAAATTCCCGGTGTCTTGTGCTTAAATTATCTATTTTTTAAAGAAATCTGGTATTTTGATGGACTGTTCCTTTACCTTGGAAGCAGGCACCTTCGGAGCATCCAGAGTTGGAGCTGTTCCGCCTACGCTTCTTCTTGGAAGGGCTGCTGTCTGCCCTTTTAATCCTCCGCCAAGGTCTGTTCTCGGCGAATATACCGGCCTCTCATAGGAGGATGCAGGCGGAACCATGGTCTGGCGCTGTACTCCCTCTAATCTGGATTTCAGTTTAGAGGATGTGCCGCCCACATTATGTAGTCCCGTTGCGATCACAGTAATCGTTGCCTCGTCGGCTTTAGAGTCGTCATACATAGCACCGAAAATAATATTCGCATCTTCGCCTGCCAGATCCTGTACAAATTCAGCGGCATCAGACGCATCCATCAGCGTAATATCGCCGGAAACGTTGATAATTACATGGGAAGCCCCTGCAATGGTTGTCTCAAGCAGCGGACTCTCAACTGCCTGCTTTACAGCCTCCAGCGCCTTGTCATCTCCCCGGCCCTGGCCGATACCGATGTGGGCAATGCCCTTATCCGTCATAACGGTCTGTACATCCGCAAAGTCAAGGTTGATCAGCGAAGGTACGTTGATCAGATCTGTGATGCCCTGAATACCCTGCTGTAATACTTCATCGGCCTTCTTCAGAGCCTCCGGCATGGTGGTTCTTCTGTCAACCACTTCAAGCAGCTTGTCATTTGGAATGACGATCAATGTATCTACACTCTCTTTTAATTTCTCAATTCCGCCAAGCGCGTTATTCATACGGGTCTTGGATTCAAAACGGAAAGGCTTGGTCACAACGCCTACCGTAAGGGCGCCCTGCTCCTTGGCAATACGCGCCACGACAGGGGTAGCGCCGGTTCCGGTTCCGCCTCCCATACCGCATGTAACAAATACCATATCAGCGCCCTTAAGAGCAGCGGAAACCTCCTCTGCACTCTCCTCAGCCGCTTTCTCTCCAACCTCCGGCCTTGCTCCTGCCCCAAGTCCCTTCGTGATCTTATCCCCAATCTGCATTAGTGTCGGCGCCTTGCAGAGCTGAAGCGCCTGTTTATCTGTATTAATAGCTATAAATTCAACACCGGCAATCTGTTCGTCGATCATGCGGTTTACAGCGTTATTACCGCCTCCGCCGATACCTACAACAATTATTTTTGCCGCCGCTTCCGATTCGTTTGTCTTAATTTCCAGCAAGGGTTTCTCCTCCTTCGTCATCCTTATAATATAAATATACATCCCTTATCGTCCATGTTTGGTAGACGAAACATACACAGACTTTGCCATATATATACTATAATATAAGCTTTTACGCAAAATATCAATAGGTATTTGGCGTTTTTAGTAACCTTTTCTTATTTTTTATCTCAATGTTCATCATCTTTGCAGTTCTCACTGTCATTTTTAGTAATCCCCGCCATAATCATCACCGGAATAGTCATCGTCCCCCGAATCATCCTCGTCAGAATAGTCATCATCCCCTGAATCATCCTCGGAGCCGTAATCGTCATCCCAAGAATCATCCCCGCTGTCACCGGAGGTATCCGATACGTCCTGCCCGCCGTCATCCTCCGGCAGATCTGCAGTAAATGCTATAGCATTGGACTCATCCTCAAAGTATCGCAGATTAAGCGTCCCTGCCCTGCCTTCTAATTTTGCCAGGATCGGCGTGATCTGTGCCATCTTCTCGGTAGTAACATCCATTCCCAGCACCACCCGGACACTGCCGAAATAAAGCTCGATCCCGTCCTCCACACACAAGATCCTATCCGGCGCCAGATTATAGTTCTTCACCTCCTGCGCCACATCCAGGATCGCCTTCAGAAGCTCCTCATCCTTGATTGCCAGCCGCTTATAAAGCTTTGTCTCTCCGGCAGACACTCCCTCAATACCGGGTATCCCCTCTCTCATCTCCCGGCTTTTAAACACCACAGTTCCCGTTTTATCAAAAAACGCGTAATTCTCTTCTTCCGTGATATAGCCGATAATCGGCTTCTCCTTTACCGTAACCCTTACCGTCCACGGATTCTTAAGTCCTATCCTTATGGAAGTAAGGCTCTTCGGCACCTCATGCTCCATGAAGCGGTATTTGATGAGCAGGTACAGTGAATTGACTGAATACTTATCCTTCTGCACCGATTCAAGAATTACCTTATCCTCCGTATAATCATTGCCCTTAATCTCTATCCCCTGTACGTAGAATAAAAGGAATACCGTTGCTGCAATAATTGCAATGCCTAGTATAATTACAATCAGCGCATACAGTCTGTGGCTCTTCCTTCTCCTTTTCCTTCGTCTTGCCATCTATACTCCTCCTCAGCAGGCTCTCTGCCTGCACAGTTTCAACCCTTATCTTTATTATTTTACCAAAGAAGACACGCTGAGTACAAGCCCCATTTCCAAAAGCAGGAACACGACCGAGGTTCCCCCGTAGCTGATAAACGGCAGCGTAATGCCTGTATTCGGTATTGTATTTGTAACAACTGCGATATTTAATATCACCTGTATCATCATATGTGCCATAGCTCCCGATGCGATCAGCGCGCCGAACAGATCCGCAGCATGGGTTGCTATAACGAAAAAACGCCAGATCAGGATCAAAAATAATATCAGAATAAACCCCGCTCCAAACAGCCCCAGCTCCTCACATACAATGGAAAAAATCATATCATTCTGCGCCTCCGGCACGAAGCCCAGCTTCTGTACACTCTTCCCCAGCCCTCTTCCAAACAGGCCGCCGGAGCCTATTGCATATAATCCCTGCAGGGTCTGATAGCCCTTTTCAAATTTCTCCGGATCCCTCCAGATTTCAAGCCGTTCCAGCCGGTAACTCTCCAGCGCCAGAAAGATTCCCATGAATCCGCAGCCAAGCACACCCATCCAGATAAACTGCGCGTATTTCGGGCTTGCCACAAAAATCAATATTACTCCGATTCCCAGGATAATGATCGCAGTGCTCAAGTTACTTGCCCCCACCAGTCCCACAATAGGAAGGATACTGACCATAATCTTAAACATGGTCCGTATATTTCCCATTGTTTTTACATTCTTGGTGACCAGATAAGCCAGAAACAATATCACCGCCACCTTGGCAAACTCAGAGGGCTGAAATGAAAAAGGCCCCAAAGACAGCCATCTTTTGGACCCGTTATATTCATCTCCGAACAGCATGACTGCAACAGACAAAAGAATTGCCGCCACATATCCAAGAACCGCAAACTTCCTCCAGATATGATAGTCCATACCCGCCATCACAAACATGGCCGCAATACCCAGCAGTGTGGCAAACAGCTGCTTCTTCAAATAGTAAAAGGAATCGTGAAACTTCACCTCTCCGTTGTATGCACTGGTACTGTATAGAATCACAAGCCCCATTATCATAAGTAAAAACAGCGCTGCAAGAAGCGTATAATCATATTTTTTCTTTTTTGAATCCGGCACCTTCGTCTGCCGCCTCCTTATAAGGAATTTACAATCTCTTTGAATTTATCGCCCCGTTCCTCATAATTCTTAAACATGCCCCAGCTTGCGCATGCCGGCGAGAGCAGTACCGCATCTCCGGGTTCCGCCAGCCTTGCGGCTGTAAGAACCGCTTCCTCAAATGTATCAAAAAGCATAACATCTGTAAATCCGCACTGTTCTGCTTCCTCTGCAATCTTCTCCTTTGTCTGCCCGATCAATAACAGCTTCTTCACCCTGCCCTCAAAACTTTCAATCCACTCTTTGTAGGAAGACTGCTTATCGTAACCGCCCCCGATCAGATAGGCAGGCCGGATCATTGCCTGGATTCCCTTGATCGCGGCGTCCGGATTCGTGCCTTTTGAATCATTATAATATGCAACTCCGTTTTTCTCAGCCACAAATTCAATCCTGTGCTCCACGCCGGCAAAATCCCGGACAGACTTCCTAATACTCTCCATGGGAACACCGTAAACAGCCGCCATCGCCGCTGCCGCCATCACATTCTCATAGTTATGAGTTCCAAGCAGCTTTAATTCTTTCACATTACATAGCAGACATTCCTTGGGATTCCGATAAATAATATTTCCTTCATCCAGATAAATACCTTTCTCTAGTTTACGCTGGCTGCTGAAATATAGAACCTGCCCGGTCAATGTTTTTCCGAATTCCCGCAGGACCTCGTCCTCATAATTCAGCACACAGGTATCCTCCGGTCCCTGATTCACTGCCACATTCTTCTTCGCCTCTATGTAGGCCTCCATGGTATGATGACGGTTCAGATGATCCGGCGTAATATTCAGAATCGCGGACACCCGCGCCCTGAAATCTACGATCGTCTCCAATTGAAAGCTGCTCATCTCCGCAACGACAACAGAATCTTCTCTTGTCTCTTCCGCCACATTAGTGTAGGGAGTTCCAATATTTCCTACCACAAACACATTTTTCCCTGCATCCTTCATGATCTGCCCCAGAAGCGCCGTAGTTGTAGTCTTTCCATTGGTCCCCGTAATGGCGAGCACGTCCCCTCTGCCAAGCTCATAGGCAAGCTCCACCTCGCCGATAATCGGGATCTTCTTCTCTCTCATACGATTTACCACCGGAAGGTCTGTAGGCACGCCCGGGCTCATCACTACCAGATCCAGTTCATCCATAAGCTTTTCCGGAAATTCTCCAAGTACGATCTTCGTCCTGCTTCCTTCCCGTATCTTTTCACGGATCGCTTCTTCCTCCAGTTTTTCATTGGCATCGTAGAGCGTAACAAAAGCTCCCTGTCCTTCCAAAATTCCTGCCGCACTGGTTCCGCTGATACCGGAGCCGAACACAAGAACCTTTTTTCCTGCTGCTTTCATAATTTCCTCCTATATTACATAACCATCAGCGCAATCAGGCACAGTATTGTTGTTATAATAGAAAACACCGCAACGATCCTGGTTTCTGACCATCCGCACAGTTCAAAATGATGATGGATCGGCGCCATTTTAAAGAATCTCTTACCGCCGGTCCTTTTAAAATAAGTTACCTGTATCATAACAGACAGCACTTCCACCAGATAAATCAGGCCCACGATCAGTATAAACAGCGGCATCTGAAGCATATATGCCGTGGAAGCGACAAACCCTCCCAGCGCCAGGGATCCGGTATCCCCCATAAATACACTCGCCGGATACACATTGAACAGCAGAAAGCCCAGCAGGGCTCCTACCACCGCACAGGTGGCAGGCTCAATCCCGCTCTTTGTACCAATGGCAACCACGGTAAAAAAGGTTGCTACTAATACGGTAACGCTGGACGCAAGGCCGTCCAGGCCATCCGTAAAATTCACGCCGTTCACTGTTCCGATCACTGCTACAAATAACAGCGGAATGGCAAACCAGCCCAAATCCAAATATTCCCCTCCGGTAAAGGGAATCAGCATCGTCAGCGGAATACCGGCCACCTTCACCAGATAAAACGCAAACACGGCAGTCACCACGATCTGCAGCGCCATTTTCTGCTTCGGAAATAAGCCGTCTGAACGTTTCATAACCACCTTCAGGTAATCGTCTAAGAATCCGATCAGCCCAAATCCCAGCGTCACAAAAAGAACCGGAATGATCTGCGGGTTACTCCTGATATAAAATACAGATGTAATTACAATACTCAGCAGAATGATCACGCCGCCCATGGTAGGGGTCCCGGCTTTCTTCAAATGTTCTTTCACTCCCTCTTCCCGTTCAGTCTGTCCCATTTTCAGCTTCCGCAGAACAGGGATGATTACCGGCCCCATAACGGCGCTGATCGCAAACGAGATAAGAACCGGCAGAAATATCCTATAATCCATATTACACCTCATCATTTCTTTTGTTATTTGCTCTCAATCTACAATAGTATACTGCATTTCCTATTCTTTTTCAATGCCAAGATAGGGAAGTACATTTTCAAAAATCGTTCCGATGACCGGCGCCGCAATCGTCCCTCCATAATATACACCCTGTGGATTGTAAATGATGCACATTCCCACAACCTGAGGATCATCTGCCGGGGCAAAGCCGATAAAGGAGGAAATGTATTTGTTGGCGCTTCTTGGGAGCGTCTGTGAGGTGGCGGTTTTTCCTCCGATCCGGTAGCCTTCAATGGCAGCCTTATTGCCGCCGCCCTCTGACACGACGCTTTCTAACAGCATTCTCATGGTTGCCGAGGTTTCTTCTGAAAGGATCCTCTCCCCCTTGCCGTAGTCAAAGGTTTCTACCACTTCCCCGTTCTTATCCAGCACCCGCACTCCGAAATGGGGCGTCACTCTCTGCCCTCCGTTAATAATAGAGCTGACTGTTGCCGCCATCTGCACCGGCGTAATCTGGAAGGACTGGCCGAATGACATGGTGGCAAGTTCCACCTGCCCGATATCTTCTTTCTTGTGCATGATAGTCGATGCTTCTCCGGGAAGATCCACGCTGGTATTTCCAAGGAGCCCGAACTGCTGATAGTATTTATAAAATGCATCCACGCCCAGCCGGAGGCCGATATTGATAAATACCGGGTTGCAGGAATTCTGGATCCCCTGCACAAAGTTCTCCGCCCCATGGCCGCCTACCTTGTGGCACCGGATCTTCCTGTCCTCCACCACATAATACCCCGGACAGCTGAAGGTATCCTCCAGAGACACCACGCCTTCCTCCAGACAGGCCGCCGCGGTTACCGTTTTGAAAATGGAGCCCGGCTCGTAGGTATCGTTAATACTCCGGTTCCGCCACATTTGATTCAAAGCGTTCTGCTTCTCCTCCTCAGACATTCCTTCTGTGTTTCCCGGCAGGGTAAAGGGGTCGTTCAGGTTAAATTCCGGTACATTTACCATAGCAATTAATTCTCCATTCTGCGGGTTCATCAAAATAATAGAAACCCCGTCCGCCTGCTTCTCCTCCATCACTTTCTCGGCCATCTGCTGGGCATACATCTGAATATTGTAATCTAAGCTGAGCTGTAAGGTATCGCCTGCTACAGGCTCCACCCGGTCCTCTGCAACTCCCTCCAGTTCTACGCCTCTGGCATCTGTCGTCGTAAGGATCTTACCGTCCTTCCCCTTCAGATAATCTTCATATTTCACCTCAAGCCCGATAATACCCTGATTGTCTCCTCCAGTAAATCCAAGCACAGTAGAAGCCAGCTCATTGTATGGATAATAGCGTTTAAAATCTTCATCCACCTTCACGCCGTCAAGCTCAAGATTCCGGATTTCATCTCCTACCGCCTTATCCACATTAGTCTTGATCCTTTCTATAGAAGATATCTTTTCCACCCGGCTCCGCACCGTATTCTCGTCCATTTCCAGAATATCAGACAAAGCCCGGATCACGCCCTCCGGATCCGTAATCTGGCTGTGGATAACCGAAATCGTACAAACCGTCCGGTTTGTAGCAAGCACCGTTCCATTGGCATCTACGATTTCTCCTCTTGCGGCCTTGATGTCCCGCTCCCTCTCATGCAGATCCTTTGCTTTCTCCTGATAATATTCTGCATCAAATACCATCAGATACACCAGCCTGCCGATCAGGAACAGGATAACCGCCAGCGCAAAGAAAAATACAATGCAGATTTTTCTCTTATTATATGTTTTATTTTTCAAGCAGAAAACCTCACATAACGATTCCCTATAGTTTACGGCACGTCATGCAAGGTTATTCCAAATTCTTTATTTTTCTTTTTGGGAAAACCGCGGCTAAAAGGGACGCGGTATCTGCACAGACGAAACTGTATTGCACCGGATTATCTGCCACATCCGCTATTCCTCTGTCTCTTCACTGGTGTAATCATCCTCTGAACCGTCTTCGTAATACTCCTCATGATCTTCTTCGTAATCATAGTCATCTTCATAATCATCTTCGTAATCATCTTCGTAATCATCTGAATAAACAGTGATATCATCGTCATCCTGCTTTACCGTTCCCAAAGTTGCCGGATCATAACCGGCAGCCGGGGTAACTCCCAGATAGGGGAAAATCTCTTTCATGATGTCTGCGGCCAGCTGCACTGCAAGGGCACTCTGTCCCTGATCGTAATCATTTACCTCATCAATCACGACATAAACCACTACTTCCGGATTCTCCTGAGGGGCATAGCCGATGAAGGATACCAGATATTTTCCGTTATCACGGGGAAGCTTCTCCGCCGTCCCGGTCTTTCCTCCAATTTCGTAGCCCTCCAGATTCGCCTTGTCTCCGCTTCCGTTCAGCACAACGCCGCGCATATAATCCTTGACAATTGTGCTGGTTTCCTCAGAAATAGTACGTTTTACGAGCACCGGATTTCTATTGTCAACCACATTTCCATTTTCATCTATAATCTGCTTTACGATATGAGGTTCATAATAATCTCCGCCGTTTATCAGAGAACAGAAGCCTGCCGCAAGCTGTGTCATGGTTACATTAAAATTCTGCCCGAATGCATTGGTGGCAAGACTGGCATCATCCATAGTCTCCGGCGTATAGAGAAGTCCCTCCGTAGAGGCATCTCCGGGAAGATCGATCCCTGTCAGCTCTCCAAATCCGAAAATATGCTGGTATTTGCACAGTTCTTCCCTGCCGATCATGCTGCCGATCTGCATCAGAGCAACATTACAGGAATTTTCTATGGATTCCTTCAAAGTCTGGGTCCCATGTCCTTCCTTATTCACACAGTGGATATCATGGTCTCCAATATGCAGCATACCGCCGCAGGTAAAGCTTTCATCTCCATTCAGCGCTCCGATTTCCAGTCCTGCCGCCACGGTAAATGGTTTTATAGTAGAACCAGGCTCATAGGTATCGCTGATACAGAAGTTTCTCCACAGCCGGTTCATGGCCTCCAGCTTTTCTTCCTCCGTCATTTCCTCAATCTGTTCTTCGGTATAATATTTTGTCAGGTCTCTGGGACTGTTCAGATCATAATTCGGATAAGAAGCTTCTGCAATAATCTCTCCATTTTGAGGATTCATTACTATCACTGCCGTATTGGCGCTTCCTTCCCCCGGATAGGCATAGTCTTTGCGGTCTTCGTTAAACGCAATAATATGCTTCTCAACAATGCTCTGCACCTGCAGGTCAAGGGTAGTTACAACCGCATCTCCGTTGTTCGGCTTTTTTACTGTCCGCTCCACAGAAGCGTCCGTATTCAGATAGCCGTACTCCCGCCCGTTTGTTCCATTGAGAACCGAATTATAATATCCTTCAATCCCATTATTTCCCACATTACCGTCTGAAGTAAATCCGATCACATCACAGGCAAGAGCATTATATGGATATTTTCTTAAATAATCCTCCTCCAGCCAGATACCATATACATTAGGATAATTCTCTTTATCCGCATCAATCTCTTTAAATTCCTTCGCCTTGGCATACTCCACTCCTTTTTTCAGGATTGCATACCGGCTGTCCGGATTCTCCTCCATCAGTTCACGGATCTCATCACCGTCCAGTTCAAAGCAGTCCTCCAGCACCCGGATCGTCGGATCAATGTATTTCTTGTCGCTGACTGCCGCTTTCACATCCAGAATCACATTATACACACGTTCGCTGGTCGCCAGCTTCGTGCCGTTACAGTCCAGAATATCCCCCCGCTTATAGGGAATGACCCGGCTGTCATACTGCTGCTGTTCCAACACGACTCTTGTGTACTGGTCTCCCCTGCTCGCATTAATGTATGTAATTCTGAACACCAAAATAGTAAAAACCAGTATCACTCCTACATACAGTAATACCAGTTTTTTCTGCATAAATTTGGGAAATTTTTTAATAAGATAATACTTCGTTTTCTTGGACATATTTCCACCCTACTTCTGTAAATCCGCCGGATCTGCCAGTACTCCCTCCTCCGGGATCTCATCATACTGTTTAATATAATCTCCGGTAGGATTATCATATTCGATCACCTGACTGTCCGATGCATATATCATTCCAAGCTCATTCAGGGCCTTCTCTCTGATTTCATCCAGATTCACAGCATCCATGACCGCATTATACTTCGTTGTGTTCTCTTCATGCAATGCTACGATCTCTTCCTGAAGAGCTGTAATATGCTTGGAACGATTGGTAATCTCCGACCTGAGCTGTACATAATTCACACACACAAACAGCATCACCACCGCGGCAAATGCGAGAAACACTACATAGCCCTTATTGATTCCCATTGCCTGCCTGCGGTTCTGCTTTACCTGGCTGCTGGTCTTCTTACGCCTTTTCGGACTTTCTACACGCCTCTCCGGCTCATACACCGGCTTCGGCGCTGCATTTCCATAAACATACATCTGGCGTGGATCGGACGAATTTCTTCTATGTAATGATGGCCGTCTCCTGTCTGCTGACACTCTTGCCGCCATGCCTCTCTCCCCTTTCTTACTTTACACCAGACCGCCTGCCCTGCCGGCCATTCTCCCTCTATGACCGTTCAAAGATGCGCAGCTTCGCACTCTTAGCGCGGCTGTTTGCCGCAATCTCCGCTTCCCCTGGCAGTACAGGCTTTCTTGTAATAATACTCCCCTTTGAGACCTTACCGCACACACACACCGGAAAATCCTTCGGACATGTGCAGGGGTTCTCATTTTTTCTAAAAGCACTCTTTACAATTCTGTCTTCTAATGAATGGAAGGTTATGATACATAACCTTCCGCCAAAGTTCAATATATCGATCATATCATCCAGCGACTCAGAAAGAACCTCCAGTTCCCTGTTCAGCTCAATGCGGATTGCCTGAAACGTCCGTTTCGCCGGATGTCCGCCCTTCTTCTGGTACTTCATCGGAATGGCGTGCCTGATTATCTCTGTAAGTTCTCCAGTGGTCTCGATGGGTCTTCTGCCGCGCTCCTTTGCAATATGCCTGGCAATGTTCTTCGCAAACTTGTCCTCCCCGTAATCGCGGATCACGCGGTAGAGATCCATCTCACTGTAGTCATTGACGATGTCCCTTGCCGTCATCTCCTGACGTCTATCCATCCGCATGTCCAAGGGTGCATCCCCGCGGTAGGAGAATCCCCGGTCTGCCGTATCCAGCTGATAAGACGATACGCCCAGATCAAGCATGATCCCATCGACTTTGTCAATGCCTAATTCATGGAGCCTGGACTTCATATCACAATAGTTGCTCCGGACTATTGTAACCTTCTCCCCGAAGTCCTTTAAGCGGACGCCTGCCGCCTCGATTGCGGCTTCGTCCTGGTCTATTCCTATAATACTCCCCTTTTCACCTAATCTGGTGCACACTTCATAGCTGTGTCCTCCACCGCCCAGTGTGCCGTCCACATAGATGCCCTCTGGCTTTACGTTTAAGCCGTCAATTGTCTCCTTAAGTAATACTGATGTATGATTGAATTCCATATCCTTCTCCCCTAGATACTGAATCCACTGGCTTCCATCTCTGATGCAATATCTTCGATATCCGCCTCCACTTCAGCATTCTTTGCATCCCATCTGGCCTTGTCCCATATCTCGGCACGCTTCCCCATACCGATAAATACAACTTCCTTCTCAAGCTTTGCATAGTCTCTTAAAACAGAAGGCACCAGTGTTCTTCCTTGCTTATCAAGATCGCCGTCTGTTGCTGATCCCTGAAAGAAATAAGCAAACTTTCTTGCGTTCTTGTCCGTGGTGGTTGGCAGGGCGTTAAGCTTCTCCTCAAATGCGTTCCATTCTGTCTCAGGATAAACGTACAGACAATTCTCCATTCCCTTGGTTATGACGAAATGCTCCCCTAAATCGTCACGAAACTTCGCAGGAATGATAAGTCTTCCCTTAGGGTCGATATTATGACTGTACTCTCCTTTCAACATTGAACTCACCCTCTTTCATCCAGCAGCTCCCCAGCAGCTTTCATGAAATGCACAAAGGGCTCATCCACTCTCGAACCACTTTATACCACTTCCCTCCACTTTCTACCACTTGAAACCATTGTAAACCATCTTATAGGTGATTTCAACCCCCTTTTTGAGAAAAATGAAAATCTCCGCCTGCATGGACAGCCTTATCTGACTTCCCATACAGGCGGAGATTATTAGTACAAATATATTAGAATCACCCTTTTTTTCCTCATAAAACAAAGCAGGACAGGCAAAGCTAACCTTTACCCGTCCCGCTAAATTCTCTCATCTATACTCTGCTTATTCCGCCGCAGGCGCCGCCAAATGCGACTGATACTCCGTGATAGCCGTGTAATCCACCTGTGCCGTCTGCTTCGGCCTGCTGGAATCATAAAGATTATATCCAGAGTATCCAAGCCAAACGACCAGCGCTAATCCCAGAATTCCTACAACGGCTCTCCGAAACAGCTGCTTCACCTTCTCTTTCTTCATATTCTGCTTACGGTTCGCCTTTTCCTGTTTATATTTATCAACCTTTTCCTGACTCATATTCTATGGCTCCTTTTCTATAATCAAGCACTGACGCCAGACCTCTGCGGACCGGATTATTTGTCAGCATACCTATCATAGCACATTTTCATACAGGAAACAACTTCTAAATCACCACAATTACTCCGCCGTCCGACGCATACATACTGCTGATGCCTGCGGTATCCAGCACAAGTACATCCTTTGGATTCATCCGCTCCACAAGCATCCTCTTCAGCTCCTGTGCCCTTGCAGGACAGTTACAATGGCTGACTGCCAGAGTCTTCTCCTCTGCCCGTACCGTTTTCTTTGCCACTTCGTCCGCAAGCTTCACAAGCGCCTTCTTCATGCCTCTCGCCTGGCCCAGCTGGCAGATCGTCCCCTCCGGAGTAGCACCCATGACCGGCTTAATATTAAGCGCTGTTGCCACAACAGCCTTAAGTCCCGTCAATCTTCCGTTCTTGCGGAGGGTTTCTAATGTCTCCAGAAGGAAAAAAGTATTCTGGCCTTCAATATAGGCCTCCACCGTATCCACAATCTGCTGAAATTCCATCCCCTGCTCCTCACATTCAGCAATCTTTAACGCGATCAGCGTCTCGCCGATAGATGCAGACCGGGAATTGAATACGTAGATATCCTTCTCTCCATACTCCTCATGATACAGGTTTTTACCAAGAACCGCACTGTTGTAGGAACCGCTGAGCTCTGCCGACAGTGTTACGGCATATACATGCTCCTCCTCACAGCTGTACGCCTCCCTATAGGTCTCCGGTGAAGGGCAGGATGACTTCGGCCCGTTAGGACTTGCTGCCACCCTATCCAGAAATTCCTTCTGGTCGAATGTCTCATCATCTATAATATGATAGTCGTCCACATCAATAGACAGGGACGCCGTCACAAAATGCCCGGATGCCTTCATTTCCCGAGACAGCTCTCCGCAGCTGTCAACAATAATCTTATAACTCATATCAAACCCTCCCGCAGATGCCAAAGTACGTTATCCGCTTCTATTACATGTAGTTTTAAAAACTACTTAAATAATAGCATATAATACCCGTTCTTGGCAAGAGCATACATGGCTCAAATGATAAGATTCTCTATTCTTCAAACCGGATTTTACCGGATATCCCCAATGCCAGACCCATTTCCGCCATCAAAAACAGAATCGAGGTTCCGCCATAGCTGATAAAAGGCAGCGTAATACCCGTGGTTGGAATCATATTGATCACAACCGCCACATTCAAAATAACCTGGATCGCTATGTGGGCAAAAATACCGGTCACAATCAACGCCCCATACATATCCGGTGCATTCTGCGCAATAAACATCAAACGGTACAAAAGCAGGCCGAACATGAGCAGCACAATAATCGCGCCAAATACCCCCAGCTCCTCGCAGATAATCGAAAGGATCATGTCATTCTGAACCTCAGGAATGATCATCTTCTGAGCGCTGTTGCCAAGGCCTTTCCCAAAAAATCCCCCGGAGCCCACTGCATACAGTCCCTGCATAACCTGATAGCCCCAGTTTGATGCATACCGTTCCGGCTCCAGCCATACCAGTACGCGGCGGAGACGGAAATTCCCGCTCATCTCCGGATTCTGGACAACCAGCTTCAATATCGTTACCATGATCAGAAGAAATACAAATCCTCCGGCTACAATAACAATAAAGGGGGCTGTCTTTGGATGGACGACAAAAACCAGAAAACAGGAAATCCCCATTACGATAATCGCCGTACTCATATTTTCCGTCATAAAGTATACGCAGACCGCCGAGAAACCTCCCCAGATCAATATATGTATGATCCCCTGCAGGGAATGCACTTCCTTGCCCAGTTTACAGAGCAGCTGAGGGATAAATAGGATGATTGCAATCTTGGCCACCTCCGATGGCTGAAACTGCTGATCAAAAGGAAGCTTGATCCAGCGTCTCGCGCCGTTAACCTCCTGCCCCAGCGGCGTCATAACAAGTGCCATCAGAAAAATGGACAGCCAGTAAAGCTTCTTGGCATAGATTGCAAAAATATGATAATCAATATTAGAAATGATATAAGCGCCGAGAAAACCTGCGGCACAGAAGAAAGCCTGCCGTTTAAAAAAATGCATGCCGTCCTCATACACTCTCAGAGCGCTGTAGGAGCTGGTACTGTACAGCATAGCCAAACCAAAGCATACTAAAAATATAATCACCGCAAGCAGGCTGTAGTCAAAATACTGCACTTTCCTTTTTTTCTTTCCCCCGGACCTCACCCGCTCCCTCTCCCGGCGCGTCCGCGGCATCTGTCTGATATTACCCATAATTATTACACTCTCCAATCCATCTTATTATATCCGGGTAGAACAATAAATACAACCAGACAATTCAAAAAAATCAAATCCTGCACCTTTTACACGGATTTTCCATACTATGTATTGTAAATGTTTTGAAAGGAGTACTTGAGTATGCCGAATTACCGCTATAACATGCCGGATTATGAGCGGAGAAATAATTGCGGGAATCATCCGCATGCAGTCCCGCGCAGGCAGCACCCGCAGGAATACAGCACGGCCAGGGAATCCTGTGCTTCTGTGTTAAATTCCCATGAACCGGTTAGAAATTCCTGCGAAGTGCCCCACAGGGAATGCCGCGATGCAGGAGAAATGTCCTGTGCAGTAAGCGAAAGCTGCGACGCTCTGGCCGGGATGCCTCTTGCAATGGCATATGTACCATGGCAGATGTGGCGTAAGATCTATGAAGCTGAAAAAGCATTGTGCCAGGGTACGATATTTGAAGAATTAGATAAACCTTTCCGGGGAACAGGAGGTGTCTGCTGATGTCCGATAACAGGCCTTGCCGAAAAGATCTGATGAATAAAATCAATGCTGTAAGCTTTGCAGTGGATGATGTGAAGCTGTTTCTGGACACACATCCGTGCGACGAAGAGGCTTTGGAATATTTTAATGAATTCCAGCAGCTCCGCAGATCTGCACTGAAAGAATATGCCAGATATTACGGTCCTCTGACCATCGATACTGTAGATGCCGATGAATGCGACCGCTGGAACTGGATTAATGAGCCATGGCCGTGGCAGGAAGGGGGATGCTAGTGTATGTGGAATTATGAAAAGAGGTTACAATACCCGGTAAAGATCAAACAGACAAATCCCCAGATTGCACAGGTGATCATCACGCAGTTTGGAGGACCAGACGGCGAGCTGGCCGCCTCCATGCGGTATCTGGCTCAGCGTTACACCATGCCGTATAAAGAAGTGACAGGAATCCTCACTGACATCGGTACCGAGGAATTGGCGCATATGGAAATGATCTGTGCGATCGTCCATCAGCTGACCCGCGACCTGACACCGGATGAAATGATCGCTTCCGGCTTTGACAAATATTATGTGGATCACACCCTTGCCCTCTGGCCGCAGGCCGCAAGCGGCGCGCCCTGGACGGCGGCCTACTTCCAGTCCAAGGGAGATCCGATCACAGACCTGCACGAGGATATGGCAGCAGAACAGAAAGCAAGAACTACCTACGAAAACATCCTGCGTCTGGTCAGCGAACCGGATGTAGTTGAGCCGATCCGGTTCCTGCGGAAACGGGAAATCGTACACTATCAGAGATTCGGTGAAAGCCTCCGAATCGTTCAGGATAGATTAGACAGCAAGAACTTCTACGCATTTAACCCGGAATTTGACAGAAATACTTCTAAAAAATGCTGTAATTAAGCTGTCAGCTGCAAACAGAGTGCCGTCCGAAAGGGCGCACTCTGTTATATTTATGAATCGGATAAAGCCATAAATATAACGGCCTAAGAATACTTTTCCCAAGCCGTCATCTATTTATAATTTATCATGCTGTAAACGGAACATTCATTCTAAAAGTATTTCCCCACATATTCTGATATTGTATAGAGAAATCATACTCTGTCGGGACAAAAAGCTTATCTAAACCATATACCTCTATAGTGTATCCATACGGCGTTTCTGCAGCCTCAGGAGTCACAATATATTTAAAATAAAGATGATAATCTCTTCCTATATATTCATAATAACCCGAACTGGTATAATGTGCTATATGCGGCATAAAGATGATATCTTCTTGTTTTGTCTCATTAACCGGATCTAATAATAACGCCTTAGTAAAATAGAACCGGAAATTAGCGTTATCTATATTTTCCACATAGAGCACAATAGCTTCATGTGGATTATCTGTCTTATATAGAGTATAAGTGCTATTTTCAGGTGGCAACGGACATGGAATATTTCCTATATAATCACCAGACATATCTGCTTGAGCTGCCTGCTGCGGATACTTCTTTGCTTGAGCCGGCTTATTTATGACTTCCGCCTGAACCGGCGCATTGATAGACTCCGGCATTGTGGAATCTAAAGTTTTAATAATTTCACCAGTATCTTTATCTACAAAATTAACAACTGTTTTCAAATTTTCTTCCGGAACCTTATTTAATGCCTGATAAAGATTTCCTTCTCGGTAAAAGACAGAAGCCGCTGAGCTTTGTGAATCCTCATAGCTGGCAGAATCAACATTAATAAGAAATTCCGTTACATTCTCATTATAAGAAATTGAATCAAAGGAAGAATACGAAACTTTATCTGCAAGTATCTCTTCTATACGCTTGTTAATGCGTGTTTTAATCTGAGTTAACAGCTTTTCATGAGTCTGCTTTGTCATCTTCATTGTGATATAACCTTTTTGACTTTTTGTAATTTCTTCAACACCAGCGTTCTGCGCTTCTTCATTTAACGCATCCTCATCATCACCCACGAATGCGTCTGTAAGTGTTATTTCAACACTTAATTCCTCTTTTTTTTCAGATGCTGCATAATCCGCACTTTTTGAAACTGTGTTATTTAAATCTGTACTTTTTTTACTGCTACATGCATTTAATGAAAATACCATTGCTGTAACTAATAGAATTGATAAAATTCTCTTTTTCATATTTTTCCTCTCTGCTTTGAAACCTGAATAGGCGTTTGCGAAACGCTGCAGCCCGCATAAAATCAGGCCTTTTTCCTTAATAAAATAGAACAACTCCTCACAGGTTTGTGGTAAAATTGAGATGTCCAGTAACAATTCACCATACCCACCTGA
>Ga0137306_100190_pt1 | contig 99503 bp, 92 predicted proteins | sample Inofroosms_March_FD_97187 | JGI IMG/M metagenome (GOLD analysis project Ga0137306, IMG submission 97187) | Mouse cecal microbial communities from Vienna, Austria - N-Acetylneuraminic and N-Acetylglucosamine D2O microcosms_March | ecosystem: Host-associated > Mammals > Digestive system > Large... | reverse complement strand
GTTATCAGATTTCGGTAATAGGGTAGCAGATTACGTTTTCAACAATACAATGCCTGTCAGAAAGCACGCCGTGACATTAGTCCTCGATAATCGTCTTGATTTTACTAAGTGGTCTTTCTCGTCAGGTCTGCGTGGCTATCCAGGTGTCGAGGTTCAAGGGGTAGTTTATGATATACGAGAGCTATCGGACGATAAGGCAGCTATCATATACAAACGGTTATATCAGGATAAGCTTTCGATATTTGATATACGCAAGTCATTGATAGACAGCAATATTCGCTATATCGGAATGATGCGTAAGTTGAAGGGGTGTTTGGCGTAATGCTATTTATAAGTCGTTATGTATCTGTTGAAGAGCAAGAGTTCGATGATGGACTTACGCTTGGCCATCCGAATCTTTGTGTTGGAGTATACGATACCGATGATGGGGTAGAAGAGCTTGCTTCCTTCAGCAGACTGGACTTGGCATATGGAAACTTTCGCATTGACATAGAAGGTATAGACTCATATAATATAGATGGTAACCGCTATATATCCGAAGTGAGACCATATCAGCCACCTGAGACACTTACGCCATATCAGCTAAAGCTGATAACGTTGTATGGCATTCATACTACAGTATTCAAGAATATGTTGACTGGTATGTGGTGGGAGAATCCGGTGTCAGCAAGGCCAGTTGTGATAAGGCTATCAGAAATAGCTCCTGAATGTGGCGATTATCTATTAAACAATGCTTCAGTCATTGGTAGGCAATCTGTCACAATAGTTCTTGATGACTCAGTAAAGTTTGGAGCTTCTACATTCAAAGTGCTTAGTTCGATGTCTATCGGCGAGCAAACCATTGGGGTAGCTTTTGACCTAAGAGAGCTCACAGATGACGATAAGGCGTCCATAATATACAGTTTATACAAGGGTATGAGCGGTTCTCGTAGTATCATTGACCGAGACGATAGAAAGCGAGCTTTTGTCAACAGGTCTAGGTGGGATTTTTAGTGCTATACATAAGCAGAATAGTTGCCGTGCCACAGTCCATAATTAGCGAGCGAGTTGGCTTTAAGTATGGCATAGTTGACACGGATGACGACTCAGAGCAGTTAGTTGATGACGCCTACATTGTAGCAGCTACACGAAATCATAAGTTGCACATTAACGGTGTCGAGTGGGGCTATGGCGGTGACTTTAAGCGATACTCTATAATACCATATCAGCTTGATAGCGATATCACTCCAAACCAGCTAAAACTTCGTCTTATGACTGGAGTTGACCTAACGATATGGCGTAACCAGCTAACAAAAGTATCGTGGGGTAGTTTGATAGGCCCCCGCCCTATTCGCATAAGACTGTCAGATTACGTCACAAGCTGCGCAGACTTCGTTGTTAATGGCCTAACAATTATGTCACCTGTAATAGAGTTCATACTTGATGACAAGTTGACATTTGGAAAATACTCTTTCGTTGGCCAGAATGTTCAGGTGTGTGGAAATCGTGGGATTTGCTTCGACATTCGCGAGATTACACGTTTAGAATCTGCTTATCGTGTCTACGATATGTTTCATTTCGATTGGCTAAAGTGTGATTGGATTATACCGAATAAAATATTGAAGGATATACCAGGTAGGCGTGCAGATTGCTTAAGTCTCAAGTTGGAGCATAGGAGGGCATGAGATGGCTTCGTTAGATGAGATATTTTTCAAAGAGTTTCAGAATATGATGTACCAGCGCAAGGGTATGACAGGTCAAGTTAACCTGAACGATATTCCACTTCCGCCTGGTTCAGATAAGCATTTGTTTGTCGAGACCCGTGACAAAGTAAGGATTATTGGTATCCAGGAGGAGTATTTTTCCAAATTAGACGGAACAGAAGCCTTGCTTTGGGGTAGGAGCCAGCTTCAGCGCAGGAAGTTTGACTATAAAGGAGAGTTCATGCGTGACAAAGACGGCAACTACATCTTGCAGGAAGTTACTTGTCCGCATGATTGTGTCGCAGTAATTTCTAAGGAGAGTATTGGCGTCCCCAACTCGTTCAAATCGAAAGAACAGTCAAGCTATGTAGATATGATTACGAGGAAGACGCAATCAGGGGAGGTGCACAGGTTTGTGTATATAGTTCCTCGCAAGTATTGCTACAAGGTGAAGCAGACAGCCTTAGTTCTATCTTGGAACAAGCTAAGAAGGTTCTATCAGGGTATCGGCCTGTCCATGCAGAATGGCTCCACGTTGTTCATGTACGTTATCCCGTACAGTCCGACGAGTAAAGTGCATAATTACCGTGTTCTGCACTGTAAGTCCTCAGTAGACTACACTAAGGAGATAACAGTCATTAAGAACTTCTGGATTAACTCAGGTGTCATCTTTAATCCAGCCGAGTGTCAGCTTACGGATTTTGTTAGGGGTAGGGAGAATATGGCGTATTTCAACCTCGATAGTACAGAAGATGTCTATGAGGTGTTCGATGCTTCCAAACCGCTTGGCGAAGACGATACTCTGGAGGACGTGGAGTTCATCGATTAGGGGGGTAGTTAAAGTGAGTGCGTATCTTCAGGTTGGGACAAATTGGATGATTGACAAGAAAACACTCAAGTTAGTTCCACTTTCCAGACTTTCCAAACTACATACCCCTTATCTTCTTGAAGTTCCGTATTTTATGTGGGAGTACCCAGACTTCAACGATAGGTTCCCAATAACTGGTTTTGATAATGTCGGAGGAGAGTTTCAGAACCGGCACAGTACGGTACGTTATACGACTGATTTGGAGCTAAACCACCTAAAGATTTCGTTCCCATGTGGTCAAAGTCAACAGGCTTACATCAGCTTCTTCGATAAGAATGAGAACAAGGACTTACAGTTCGAGTTGGCAAGTTCTAATAAGCGTGGTGTGATTTGGACGAAAAAGGGTAGCCAGCAAAACCAAGTCACAGGGGTAGATTACACGCTGACCACAGCATCTGGGACGTCTGTCAAGTATAGTACGGACTTTGGTCTACTAGCTGGTATAGGCCCGCATTTCAGACCAATCGCAGGTCTTGCAAAGGACAACAGGTACTCATATGGGCTTACGCCTAACCAGTTTAAGGTGAGGTACATGGATGAAGAGTTGAACGGAACCAGTTTAGCCCTCGTGTTTGGCCATTGGGCCATTTTTCTGGAGGATGACCTGACATTCGACACGTTAGTTTTGTTAAAAGGCGCTAAGTCGGATGAGCTGAACGTGGAACGTTTCGTCTATACTACGAATGTTTACATCCTGAAAATCATGTTACTGAATAGCAAGTGAGGGAGTGATATTATGGTAGTTGTCCACGGAAACAGGCTGTTGATGCAGTCATTTGAGCCACTGATGTGGATAGCTGAAAATCTTGCCATTGGCCTTGGAGAAAGATCGATCTATGTCGTAGCTGGCGAACGTGGGGCCTATGAGTTCTACTTTGACAGTCATACGGCATATTTCTCCATGTCAGAGGTGTCGTATGAGGATGGAGAGCTTGACTGTTTGGTCAGGTTGATTGATAATGGCATTGTAGTTTTCTCAAGGGAAGAGACCGGCATAACCGATATGAGCTGGTTCGCTCGTTATGCCGAGTGCATACGTTATGATATGAGAAGAGGCGAATATTCCTGGGAGAGTTCTGTGGAACAGCTAAAACCTGTGTTTATTCGGGACGATATCGCTCTGCCAGATAACGACCCTGAGCTTGACAAGTTCACATCCTATGGAGATGACTTCCGCAAGAACTCAGGTGAATATCGTGTGGTAGGCTTGGAAGCAGCCCCTGGGGTAGGAGTTGCCGCTGACGGCTTTTTTGACCCATATGCGGAACTTGATAGTTCTTCTGGTGGTGGAGCCGCCGGGCACACCGACCCATACGCTGAACTTGACACGGAGAATGCATCAGATGGTCTTGAAATGTCATCCATGAACGGAAGACTCTCAGGACTCACGAAGAGTATCGTCCCAGACGGTATACGGGAAATCCGTGTGGTAGCCCTCAAGTATAACGGCCAGGTAATCGCTTTCCGCTTCAAGACGGATAAAGGCGTCTTTGATATGTGGAAATCTGTGGCCGCTAAGTATGGTCTTGGGGAGTTCAAGACAGAGACGTTCATCACATTGGAGAGCGTCAATGGGGTACTCATGTCGAAGTCAGAGCGTGAGCGCAGGCGTTGTGTTCCTGATATCTCTGACAGTCCAGAGGATTGTGCAAAGTTGATTGACAGGTTGTTTGGTTAAGGGGGTAGTTATATGGGAGTTGTATTCGACAAGAGCGCGGATAGCGTGCGTGACACAGTTGGGAGAATTGCAGAAGTTGTCGCCAAAGCATTGCATGAGGATAACATAGTTATCTTAGGTGAAGATGGTGGCTATGAGTTCCATTTCGAGAAAAACTCGGCCTACTTCAGAGTATCTGGGGTAGTATCGCTGTACAGCCTTTACAGTTTTTCCATCAGTTTGAAACTTGGTGGCGGATTAGTGTGGGCCAATCACTACAAGGAGCTTCCGTCCCTGGATGAGTTGCATAAAGAATTGAGCTCCTTCTATAACAGCTCCTTCCCTAACGGCTATAAGTGGCAGAAAACGGCTTGTGAGCCGCATAAGATTAGGCGACATGATGGTACGGTAGTCAAGAATGAGCCTACAAGATATGTGGTAGGTGATATCAAGAGTATCCGAGCCATCGCCTTGAAGCTCGACGGGGCAGTTATTGCCTTTAGGTTCAAAACAAACGTTGGAACATTCGATATGCGAAAGGAAGTAGCGCAATCCTATGGCCTTGGCGAGTTTAAGGCGGACACGTTCATCCAGCTAAAGCGAGTGAATGGTATCTTGATGTCAGACTCTGAGCAGAGGAACAACAGTTTCTTTACCGATGTATCAGATAGTCCAGAAGACTGCGAGAAGCTTATTAAACGGCTGTTCCAGGAGTAATATTTGTCACAAAGTTCCGAGCTACTCTTGACTTTTTAGGAGTTTCATGGTATAATAGTATAAACCTAAAAATCGGGGGTAGCTATATGGAAGTGTTTTTCATTCAGAAAGGCGAGCGTGGCCTTGTAATAGATGGTGGCGGAAAATTGCTGTTCCCTGACCGTAGTTGGAAGGGTGCAAGAGAAGGTTTCGCCACTGATGTAAAGATTACGAAGGATAAAGATACATATGCTTTCGTCAGTGGCCGTATGCTTGATATTGCCGATATCGGTATCTATGATATAGATATCTGCGATGACTGCGCTTCTTACTGGCAAGGCGAGGTAAATGGCAATAAGTACATCCTCGAGTACTCCGCAAATTTAAGAGCCAATAATTATCGTATCTTCGTTCGTGTTCAGAATGAAAATGGATACTCAACCGAGCGTGTGAGCCTTCCTAACAAGGGGTACAAGACAAATAACTACCTCTTGGAGCACGCCAAGCCTGTGGACGTGGATGAGTTGCTGTTCAGTCACGCGAAGGAGCTGAGCTTCGAGAGCGATAAGCAGTACGCCAATGAGATGTTCAAGTTCCTGCGTAGACTGTACAAGGACAGCATTGTCACTGGTCGGAAACCTCTTGAGCTTGAAATTCGTGTCTACGAGTCATCTCTCTTGTTGGTGAAGTTTAGCGACAAATATTACCACTATGATAAGCACCAGATTTACTCCTATGTCGGCGAGCTTGGCAAAGGCGAGTTCAAGCGTGTGCGTATCTACTGCGATACAGACAAACTCTGGGAGAAGTCTGATACGCTGGACTTGGAGGAGCTTGAGGGGATGGCATACGATTATAGGGTATCCCTTAACAGCTCCATGCTCGATCGTGCTTTCGACTCGAGATTGACGAGTCATGTATTCGAGTGCAACGGCAACGGTGTAGTTGTCTACGCATTCAACCTCGATGGCTACGACTTGGATTGGCTGGAGACCGAGGACGCCGCGCCATATGTAGGTTTGGTCGACGAGAGTTTGGACCGTCTGAGCTATCTCAGCAAGCGTCTTGCGAAGATTGGGGTAGGCATCGACAACCCCGGAAAGATGAATGTTAAGAGCTGGCTTTTCCCGTTTAAGCCTTTGAGGTGATATGTATGGTACGTGTTAAAATGCTCCTTCGCAATGAGGTAGCTGTCATTTCTGACGGAGTTGTCTACCTATTTGACTTAGGAGGTCGCTGTGTAAGCGAGGATGCTGGCAACCTGTTCTCCTATATGGAGGGTGCGCTGGATTTGCCTATCATCAGTATCCTGTCCACACCTGACTCCTGTGAGCTCGGGGTAGTTTTCCCGGACAGCCAGTCAATTACTCGTTACAGCACGCAATTGGATTCGATGACATTGGCCGGAACATTGCAGATGAATCGTGGATTCATCAAGATACTTCGTCGCACAGGGAAGGTTGAGACCACTCGTTTCAACCAGTTGCTTTTCATTTATCCAGAAGGCTATAATCTCAACGATTTGTTAATGCGTGTGCAAGCTACGAAGATTACGGAGGGTTGAGTTATGCGTATCGCAGCTCAGAAGATAAACAATAACGGTATCGAGGTATCTCGCACTAAGGTTCGCCTGACCACTGAGAAATACGTCAAGCAGTACGGTCAGGCGTGCCAGAGTTTGTATGACATGGGCTTCATTCCAAGTCTCATGTACTTTGACAGTGACGAGTATGCGTCCTGTCTGTTCCAGGAGTTTCCTGAGATTGTCACACTGTGCCGGAACATCACTACTGGTGCTATCAGACTGTCTGGCAAGCAAATCAGTTATGTGATGCGTGTTCTTGGCAGTCAGCACAAAGCCTATGGTGCCTTGAGTGATGGTATGTCTGCACTCCAGGCAGCACAGGCTTTGTCTGATATTAACAGCTTCCTTGACAAGGTGCGTTTCAAAAAGAAGAGTGACCTGCTGTCCTGCAAGGCGAGCTTGGCTGTATCAAATCGTGTGTTCAGCTCCAGCAAGATTCCGATGGACAGTCCGTATCTGCGTGAGTGCTTTTACGTCCCAGCTGGGAAGTCCATCGAAGAGTTTGACTACAGTATCGAGATATTCTACGAAGTCCTTAACAACCTCGGTATCTGCGGCAACCCTGGGGTAGATGATGACTCCTTCTTCCTCGGGGACGGCTTCACCGTGGGAGACGATTGTCACTATATGCCTCAGTTAATCAGCGGAGACATTAAGGGTGACGGTAAGTATGCCAGTCTCCTTCATGATGCTGTGGAGAGCTACTACTCCGAGTATTATCGCACACGGACGACAGTTGCCGAGTGCTTGAAGTATGAGGAGCAGATGTTCATCAACGCTATTCCTGCTTCCATAGCTCGTATCAACGAATTCAGAAAGCTCCATCCAGACTATGAGGAGTTCTTTGTGGACTCGCAGAAGGTGTATTGGCTGGTAGATTCTGTACCATCTGGAAGCCCTGGGGTAGTTTCTGAGCGAGACATCTATATCGGCGAGGACATCTCAAATATCGGTCGCACAGCCGTTCCGGCACTCAACAGGCTTCTTGGCTACAGTGGCCAGTTCTTGTATCGTTTTGATGACGACATTAACGACTACGAGGTGTCCGGTATACCAGTTCTGCTGTATGTGTGTGACGAGTTTGGTAGGCGTTCCCCGATAGAGTATTACCCGGCGATTAACGTCCGTAAAAAGCTCAGGACGATGTCCATCCCTGTGTCTGGCGGAGAATACAGCCGCAAGATAATGGGGGTAGATGAGGTCAAGAAGTTCCTTGATATCGACAGTATTGAAGGACTCGCTGACGAAGTTTCCGAGCTTGTTACAATCGAGTACAAGACGCACCCAGCCGAGTTCAAGAAGCTGGTTGGCCTGTTAGTCCAGTCATTGGTGTGCGTTCTGTGTGACTATACCTTAGATTATCGTAACGCACCAAATCACCTGCATCTTGGGGTAGGATATGGTTGGGTGACGGATGAAATTTATTTAGACGCCTGTGTTGCAGCCGAGAACTTTTATGAAAATCTGGGTTTCTGATTATTATATGCGTTAGTGCTTTTTGAAAAGTAATCTGATGAAGAAGGTGACCCTATGCTTGCTAATAACAGAGGTTATATCTTTGAGTGTCGTGAGGACGTTCATGGCTCCATTGGTGTCATGGAATCCTATAAATTGATGTATAAGGGCGACGATATGCGGGTGTCTTTGGTTCTCACCGTGGACAGTGCTGGCAAAGTCGTCATTCCGTCCAATCTGAACCGCAGTCTCGGTTTCAGGCCGTTGCCGGAGATGTGCCAGACCAAGGAACAGGTGGAGAACTTCTCTAAGAGCAATAAGCCTTATTTCTCTGCTCTTGGCGAGTTTTCGCTTGTGGTAGCTGGCGTTATTATATTCGATAAAAATACTGGGGAGCTTAAGTCTACGGACGGCATCGGTTTCTATCTGCCGAAGACTGTGGCTACCAATATCAAAGAAATCGTGGATAGTAACGGCAATCAGCAGCCAGCTTTGGTTTGTGAGCGTATCAGTACGGACAACGGCCTTAATTCCTTTAAGGTTTCTCAGGAGATTTATGACTCATACATGGCGAATTTCCTGAGCTGTATTGATGTGAAGTCCCTCGAGGATAGGGGTAGCTTCCTAAGCTCCATCGTGCTGGCGTAGCATTGTATCCCGTCAGAAAGGGGATAAGTCATGAATTTAAGGCATTTGGCAACAAAGGGCTTCGACAGTGATATAGTTATTCGTAGGTCTATCATCTATCCAGGCTCTAAGTTGTCGATAGGTATCACCCATGTAGCTGATAAAGCTGATAGCGGTGGCCACGAAGACACTATTAAGTTCAATAAGGCAATGCCTGACAATATTAGCTTGTCTCCGTCTTTGCAGTATGGTAAGGAACTGTTGCTAAGCAGTCCTATTCAGGAAGTAATCTCCAGAGAAGGCGGGGACGTCTACTCGCTGAGCGCCTGCTATGACTATGTAGTTCCGGCGGATAGCCTGCTTAGCTCGGCAGTTGGTGAAGGCGTTCCTTTCGATACGATATTTGAATCGGAGGTTACGAAGGCCGGCATGGTAGACATCGCCAGCGAGATGTTCCCAAACATCAATCCGAACACGGGAAAGAGCGATATCGATCCAGACAGCTTTTATGCTCCGTATGTCCCATTAGTTACGCTGACAGGATGTATGACACCTCAAGTAAAGGATGATGTAGCATTCTTCAATCCAGATGGGGTAGTGACAGTTGCCGAGTTTTTGGACGGACTGAACGCCATTAAGTATGGCTGTAACGCCAACAATATGCGTCGAAAGACGTTAGACAATATCTCTACCGAGCGAGACTACTTCAATGAGGGTTACAATTTGGCCTTGAGGGGTATCTCAAGCCCGTTTTTCAATCTCTACACTCGAGCTGAGTTGATGACACCTATCACGAGATTGGAACTTGCCTATATAACTGTTATCTGCTGGTCGCAATTCATGGATAAGTATAACAGTTTGTATGGCGGCTTTTATTATCTTGGTATTACGTTTGACTGGGAGGTTCCTCACGACATCCTGTCAAGGTATGAAGACGGCTTCGACTATAAAGTCAGTCGATATTCTGTGAGTGAGGAGCACGATGTTATAAGCCTTGATATCAAGGACTATCGTTCAGATAGGACTATGGAGGAGTACAGAGAGGCCCTACTTCGTGGGGTAGCTGCCATTCCGTTGCCGATGTTCATGTCAATGCTGGAGCTTGGCGTTCTGGACTTGTTTATGTACGAGAACAGACGCCTTGACCCATTGAAGGAAGTCTCACGCGGTGAGCTGTGTTATTTCTTGGCGAGAATAGCTAAACATTTTCCGACAAAGCGATTTTAACGAAAGGGTGATTATTGATGTCTGCGCAGTTGTTCGAGCATGGGGTACAGCAGTATCAGTCCAAGTTCACTGGTCTGGTAAACGATATCTCTATTCAGTCCATTAAAATGGTGGCCAAAAGTAGGGGTATTTCCGAGGAGATGCTGAAGTCTGGGTTGGAGACCAACTCGAAGGAGTTCAGGCAGTTCTGCTACATCTATGCGTCTACCGTGATGCCTGGGCGCGTGAGCTGCACGACCTATGCGGCAGTTGTCGCCATCATTGCTCAGCATTTTGGGGTAGCGTTCAAAGTGTATGCTGGATTCTGTCTCAGAAAGAGCAGTCCTCGCTATATCCGGGATAAGAAGGACTGGGAGGCCAAGAAGGCGACCGGTGAGGAGCATCCTTTCTTTGCCACTCATGTGTATTGTGAAGCAAATGGCAACGCCTACGAGTATTACGATGGCGACACTTCTGGGGTAGAACACCTCGATGTGGTAGAGATTGCTGCGGGGTGACCGAAGTGAAGATTAGTGCTGATGAAGCGATAGGTAAGTTTAGGGAGTGTTTCAGCGGTTCCGAACTCCAGTATGACTTCTCCAACTCGGACGTAAATAGCGTTCGTTGCGAGGTGGAGTACGATGATTTCCGACTGAACGTTTGGTTTGATGTCCAGAAGCAGATGTGGGGCTTCGATATGTTGAACGGTGGTTCCAAGACCTCAGTCGACTTCGATGAGTTTGAGGACTATCTTGGTGCGTATCTTTCGATTTATACCGTTCTCATACCGAATGCGAAAATTGTGGCCGACGCATTTGAGAAGGAGCTGGGTATCAGTACGGTGTTTGACAGCTTCTCAGGTAACCGCAAAAACGGGTACACCGTCAAGTTCCGTGTTCTTGGGGTAGATTCGCAGGATGTTCTCGTTCAGCGTATCCCAGAGGGGTATCTCATTCGTCTTGTGGTGCCTGATGATGAATCTCAGCGTTACAAGGTCAAAACCGAATACAAGTACGAAGTAGAGGATGGCAAGGCGAACCCCATTCCTACGATGCATATGTATATTCGGCGGCTCAAGGAACGATATTCCAATGACAGCTCAAAGAAGGTACAGCGTGTCGGCGAGAATATGTTCAACTTCTGCATAGATGACCTTGTTGTGGTTGCGGAGATTTCCTTCAACTACACGGAGGTACGTTATCACGTTACCGAGGTAGGCCCGTTCGAAGCCGACATCAATGTAGCTCCTGAAGACCCGTATGACCTAAGCGTAGTCTATATGGCCTGCAAAGACTTCTACGATGACTCTGTTGCTGGTGAGGAGGCCGAGGAGGAAGCATCCGCGGAAGCAGATGATAATTCCGAGAGCTCTGGGGCTAGTTTCCAAGAGGACACAGTTCCTATGCAGGAGCCTGCCGAGGACTCAGCTGATGACGAGGTTGAGGAAGACGAGGACGAGGAAACCGCTGGTGAAGGGGTAGATGACCAGTCAGAGCGTGGCTCGTCATATACAGCTCACCTTGATAGCGATGAAGCCCAAACGATTGCGCAGGAGGAGGCTATGGTTGCCGAATTTGCGCAAAGGCCGTTTGAGGACGCTGTGCAAGACGACCAAGTTCCGCAGGAACCTGTACAGGAGGATGTATCTGTGCAAGATATTGAGCAGTGGAAAGAGCCAGTAGGGCCGAAGGATGGTGTACCACCAACATCAAGCGGCCACCCGACTTTGTATGGGGCCGCGAGCTTGCTACAACATGAGGAGAGGTCGTCGAAACCTGTCTCAAATAAGTATGCAATCGAGGAGTTGCAGGTTTCCTCGATTAAGCGTATTGATGATGGTTCAGGCCGTGTACAGTTTATTGTGAACGGCGTGGTTCATATCTATAGCGCAGAAGCTGTGAAAGCGGCTGGTTTCCCTGTCAAACGTATTAAGGAGACGGTCAAGGTAATCGAGAAGTGTGGAATCTCTATGACAGAGGATGAGGTTCGCATGAGACGATATGCTGATGAGGATGCAGACACAGAGGAGTTCCTCAGCCGCATTATCTCAGCTATTTTTGACTGATACTCGAGGCAGTGGCCACAGTGATAAGCTGTGGCCTTTCTGCTTAGATTGGCCTTCTGTGATGTGACGTGTCATCTTGTCGTTTGATGGTGTGTTCGTTTTGCGTTATTATGTTTATTTGAGGAGGTTTTGTGTGTGAGCTACTATGACCTTGACCACAGTGTCAGGAGTTTTGCCGTTGCGAACGATTTTGTGCAGTTTTCCAATAAGGCTTGCTACTCACTCGGTCAGCAGCTTCGTCCTTTCTGTATCTATGCTTCGGATTTGCAGAAGCAATTTGGGGTACTCGATATCGCCGAGTTTGCTGGGTGTGAGGACTCTAAGAAGACCATCGCCCAGGAAATTGCTGATATTCGGAGCGCAGAGTACAAGTCGTTTGGTATCAATGTATCAGCTTCTGACGCTATGAAGCAGAAGCTGCTGGTATTTGATTATCTGATGTCCATCTCCATCTGCTATGTGGAGGTGCCGAAGTACATCACGAAGGAGGGGTATCCTGTTCAGTCCTTCGATAAGTATCTCTGCACACGCAATCCTGCTATCATGTCTGCGTGGATGGGCTGTGAGCCATCTGAGATGCAGGCTAAGTATTCCGCCCGTATTGCACCAAATCAGGTTGACTTCAATTCAAACTGCTTACGGTTTGTGAAGTTGAACCACCTGTCCAAAGGAAACTCCATCACACTTCCGAGAAATGCGGCAAACGTGGAGAAGATGACCTGCACTCCGCTGTACATGATTTATGCGTTTCAGGAAGGCTTCAGACCTCTCCTCGAGACCAGTATCTTGAAGTTCAGCTTCGCAAAAGACAATGGTACGGTGCGTGAGTTATGCTCGACCTTGAGCGAAGACATTATTCGTCAGTATTATGACGATAATATGTTCATCAATACCATGCTATCTGGGGTAGATTTCAAATCCGTCCAGCAAGGCGGAATGACACTCAGTAGCAAAATTCATCGGGGGTACGTGAGAATTCCTGAGCTTGGTGCGAGTGTGTACGACAGCTCTGGCACCCGCAGCCTTAATCTCGCTCGTATCCTGAAAGTCGAGACAGTCTCTGAGGTAGACAGGAGCTTCATTAAAGTTGACCTGAACTCCGTTATCCAGAACTTTGACGTCAGCCTGGACTATCTGGCAAAGACAAGTCCTGAATCCGTGGTAGACTGCTACAAGGCTCTGCTCTGTGATGATGCTGATGTCGAGCGTGTGCCTACAATGTCCCAGCAGATTACGGAGTGCAAGGAGTATGTTCGTACTCGGAGCACGTATCTGAGCACTGAGTATCACCGTTACCTGCACACCTTCCTCGTCAGCCATCCTGAGTGGTTTCCTCTGTATACTGGAAAGCCAGCACAGCAGGTTACGAGTTCCGCAAACTATGGGGTATCTGAGATTGATTTCTGACAAGGGTTATGCGGCCATCATGCTGTCTGGTGGCCGTGACTCCTTATTAGCGGCAGCATTAGCTGTTGAGGATGGGTATCATATCGTTCCTGTGATATGCGATAATGGTCACATGGAGGGGGTAGCTCGTGCAGAGTGGGCTGTGCATAATCTGCAATCTGTGTATGGCTCTAACATGGTGGGCAATTTAGTAGTTCGCAAAACTGGGTATGCTTTATTGCAGTATATGCAGTCTCTGTGGAAAATGCGAGCTAAGGAGCTGGCAATTCGATTTCCAGAAGTTCGAATGTATCAGGCTCACTGCTTGGCTTGTAAGACCACCATGTATGTCAGTATTTTGAAGTTTTGTCATCAGTGCAGTATCCCTACTTTGGTAGACGGTGTTCGTAGGTGCCAGGGCTTCATAGTAGATTATGACGAGACGGTAGGTCGTTTCCGAAAACTATGTGAGCGAGAAGGGGTAGCTCTGTTAACTCCAGTTTTTGAGCTTGAATCAGATCAAGTGAGAAAGCGGATGCTAAATGACAGAGGGCTTCCTACAAAGACATTGGAACCTCAGTGCTTTCTTGGTTGTCCTCTTGTTGGAGAGCTTGCGCAAGAGGAAGTTGATGGCTTGTTGGAGCTTTTCGATAAGGAATTCATTCCTCTTGTCGAGTTAGACCTTGAAAAGAATGGGAAGTTGTAAAGGGTGTGATGCGATGTATCAGCTCATTGGTCGAGAAGGTGGTGATTATTGTCTGATTGACCACGAAAAACTTTTGATTTTTCCAGCTACGAAGGAAGACCTTTGGCAACTGATAGTTGAGGAAGGCGTCGAAATCCGTGGCCTATCTAACGAAGACGTAGACTTCCGCTCGAGAAAGTGTGTTCTTGCATCGAGTGAATGTAACTGGGTTCGTGGCGAGAACATATTCAAGAAGGTCCGGCGGATGTGGGTTAATGATGACGACAAGTTCACCATAGTGTCTGGTGAAAGGAGCTTCTCTGGGGTAGTTAATCGCTCCGACGCCAAAGTCTTCGTTTTGGAATTTATATTCGGTGTTCAGGTTCCGATATGGCATGAGGACTTTGAAGCGTTGATGTCTGGTGAGCGTGATAAGGTGCTTGCAGCACTTAAGGTACTATATACGGAAGCACCAGATGACGAAGGTCTTGAGGACGCTTATTACGAGGCTTTATCAAGTGGAAATGATGAGCAGATTGACTCTGCCATTAAGGCACTTGTTTATTGTGGTTGTTGGCCTATTTAGCGTGAAAGGTGGTTATTATGTACTATTTTCTGAAGCGTGTTGGTGTTAATTTCGGCGTGTTTGATACCGATGATGGCGCGATTGATTGGCTCTCCAAGGAAGAGTTGGAGAGCTATGTGTCTGACGGTGTCGAAATCAAGGGTGTGTCCAAGGATTTGTCAACCTTTGATGGCCAGACAGTCGTTGTCTGTCCAAATTTGTGCAACTGGGATGACGGCGAGAACGTCTTTTTGAATGCCAAGTGGTGGCGCACTGATAAGCGTGGTAGTTTCAACTTGAGAGTGGCCAGAAAAACCATCAAGGGTGTGCTTTACAGCAGCCGCAAAATCTTTGGGGTAGTTGCTTTTAACTACGGCGTTCAGGTTCTCGTTCCGATGGACTACTTCATGGAGCTGTACGAAGGTGAAGACCCTATCGACACTGTTCATATTTTGCATGAGCGGCGTAAGAGTGCCGACCCTGAGATTCAGGCGTTCTTTGACGCTCTGTATGCTGGTGACGAGGACAAGGCCATGAAGCTCGGTCTGAAGTTGCAGGAGACTGGCAAGTTGCCGTCCTGACTGTAGGGTGCAAAGTGAAATCTCAGTATTTCGTGCAAATCTGAGAATGGTAAAATCGGGTGGATGACTTGTTTCTGAAACTAATGATTCCGCTCGATTTTTACTTGACTCAGAGTGAAAAACTTGGAGGTATTTCTCCTTCCCTTGTCTGGCTGTAACGTCTGCGAGTGCTTTGAAGTTTTGCTTGTATCGCTGGCGATAGCTTGGCGAAACCATGTAGACGTTACTAAAAATATGCGCGGTGTTGCTTCGTATGACCTTAATAAGGGTATGTTGTTATTAAAATATTTTGGGGGTAGTTTTATGAAAAAGGTTTTGTTAGTTTTTATGTCAATTTGTCTCCTGTTGTCTCTGTTTGGTTGTGGTGCTCTTGATACTGGTGACACTTCGGATGTAGACAGCTCTGGGGTAGTTTCTGGAAGCCATGCTGTAGGTGAGCCAAATACTGGGGAGCCTGATGAGAGTTCCGTGATTTCGCAGGAGCCTGTCGAGGTAGAGCGTGTGCCTGTCACATTCACTGAGGAAAATTTGGAGGCTATGACAGCAAAGCTCCAGGAGTGTGTGTATTCATCTTTTATGCAGGAGATGGAGAACGGACTTGGTGGTCAAGCTGTCTATTCTACGACTCGCTATAGTCTGTCAGTGAACCTTGAGCAGAATATCCACAGTATCACGATGCGCTATATCACAGTTGACGGTATCAATCGTGACGGTCTTGGATACAAGATGTACTCTGACGGCGAGAAGTATATCGTAAGTGAAGACGGCAAATGGGTAGAAGCTGGTGAGGAGTACGAGACACTCGCTTGGGATTTGTCCGAGTTCACAAATACATGGGATTTAGTTTCCTACTTGATGCACGATTTCCAGTTCCCTGTCGGTAAGGAAGGTCTATCCACTGGGGACTATTGGACTTTTGAGTATTCTGAACCAGCGGATGATTCTCTGCTCTCTGGTATCGAGTATGACACTCTGCTTGATGCAGACTATAAGTTTACATTCCGTGTAAAGGATGACATTCCTACTCCAGATTCTGTAGTTGTCACTGTCGGTTATACAGTTGGCGAGGAAACATATTATGTGAAGTCAACTCTTCAGTTTAACACTTTTGGTGATACAGCCATTGCCATGCCGAAAGTTGGCACCGATTCTTAAGGTATGTATAAAAGCGTAATATTTGGGTAAAATATAAACAGGTGACTTGGAGCGACTTCTTATTGGAAGTCCTCCAGCACCTGTGTTTTCAGTTTTTCGAACTATTTGTTGATGTTCTTCCTCTGTGTGTTGATGCGGGAATAACCTGTGCAGAAATGAAAATTTTGTGTGAGGGCTTGAATATATCTGCACTTAGCCGAGTTTTTGGCGTTCGTTGCAGTTTTATTTGAGATTTATGTTATATGCCTAAGACTTATCGAACGGCAGGTGATAACTTTTGCTTGATGATTACAGGAACTATCTAAAAGGTCTGTGTTCAAGCTTACGAAGAAATGGGGTAGTTCTACCAGTTGATTTCGACTGCGATGCAAGTCACATTGGAGACCAGGTAAATGTGCTTGAGCAATTCTTATATTTTAATCATGTGTTGCAAGTTTCTGGTAGTGCCTATCAAATAAGCGACCTCTTGGGGTATCCTGATGAAGTTGTTGAAGAATACCTGCGAAAGCGGATTTATGCACAATATAATGTTGAGTGGCAACGCCAACTTGAGAGCTTGTTGGAACAACCAGAAGACGCTGGTGTCGTCAGTAAGGAAGTTGTTCCTTTTCGCAAATATGAGCTTTTAAGTGACTCACTTGGATTAGTTTCGAGGGAGACAGCAGAAGTTGTCGATGAGGTGAAGTCAACGGCAAGTTTTGCAAGAATGTTCGCTTGGGGAGGACAGTATAATCCACCTGAGTTTGATGAGCCGGAAGACGAGGATGACGATAACTTTGATGACTTGTATGTGGTAGATGATGACGAAGAGCAAGAGGAAGCTGAGGACTCTGATGACTTCGATTACGATGCTCTAATGTCTGATGGAAGTGATGAAGACACTGCATCCATGGAGTTAGGCCGTGATGTGGAGGATACAGAATACAATCCACAAAATTCTGCCCAATCGGGTGAAGACTATGACGGAGACTTCTACGACAGTTCAGACGAGGAGGTAGAAGAAGATGATTCTGGTCTGGAAGGACAAGAGGAAGAAGCAGGCTCAGAAGACTATTATGTATACGATGAAGCCGCCGAAGACGACCAGACCGAGGACTCCGAGGAAGACGACTCAGGGGTAGATTTTGGCGACTTCCAAGATGAGGAGCCTGAACAAGACGACTCAGGGGTAGATTTTGGCGAGGAAGTTGAAGAGGAAGCCGAGGAGGACGAAGGTTCTTGGATGGATTTCTCTGACGATGAACAAGTCGAAGAGGATGAAGGTGGAGTTGACTTCGGAGACCTTGATGATGAAGAAGAAGTCGAAGAGGATGAAAGTGGCGTAGACTTCGGCGATTTGTCTGATTCTGATGAAGATAGTGTAGACTTTGGTGACGTGTCTGACGATGAGGACTCAGTTGACTTCGGTGACTTGTCTGACGATGACGACTCAGTCGACTTTGGTGACATGTCTGATGCTGAGGACTCGGTTGACTTTGGTGACTTGTCTGATGAAGAAGCCGAGGATGATGACGATAGTGTCGATTTTGGAGACCTGTCAGATTCCGAGGATGTATATGAAGAGGACGATGATGACTCTGGTGTCGACTTTGGTGACGAGGACTACGGAGAAGATGGCGACACATCCGATTTCGATGACTTAGACTCTGAGGATGAGGATGATTCTGGTATCGAGTTTGGCGAGTTAGAGCCAGAAGATGACCAGTATGAGGACGATGATGACTCAGGTGTCGACTACGGCGATGAGGATGATGACGATGGCAAGTCTCTGGATGACTACTTTGATGAGTATTCGGATGAAGCAGTTCAGAGTATGGAGACAATGCCAAGCCCATCTATTTGTGGCCTTGATACAGCGAGTATGCTACAGGCCACAGGGGGTAGTGAATCCGTCATAAATCCGTTCGAGAAGTCCGATAAACAGGCTGAACAGGTTGTCAATGCTGTAAACAAGGGTATGTCAGCCCTTTGGAATATGGCTGCAAAACGTCGTCTGGGGTAGTTGATACAGTACGAAAGTGCTTATCATATATAAAATTTTTATTAGGAGGAATACTAAGTTATGAGAACCAGTAAGGAAATCAAGACCATTGCGGATACCCTATATCAGGAGGCTTTCGCTGGTCTGAGCTCTGTTTCTGAGGCCAAGAAGTCCAAAGTTGAGGCCATGCTCGGCAAAGCTGGCGAGGAGCGGCTGGCTGATATCACAGCTCTGGTGTCCGACGTTGAGGCCGTCGTGAAGGCCCCACATGTCGATGACGTCGGTCTGCCCCCTTACCTGTCTAAGGTCACCTACGAGGGAGACGAGTTGGACAACGTAACCATCACCGTGCGCACCAAGCTGAAGAGCCCATACAAGTACCGCAAGGATACCGTTGTCAAGGTTGACGGCGACTTTGTTGTGAGTGTCGGCGAGGCGTTCGTGAGTGCCCTGTTCGATATGTTCTATATCGAGGAGGCCATCGCCAATGTGAACGCCCTGAACGAGAAGGTGGCCGAGATTGTGGCCCAGGCTGAGGTGCCCTACGGATTCCGGTTTGCCGTTGATACTGAGTCCAACGCGATGGTTCTGGCTATCAACGACAAGGAGGTCGTATTCAACGCCAATATATCCAAGGCCCACGATGTCAGCTCCCTTGGCATCTTCCAGTCCGGCGACGAGTATGACAATCTGGTGAGCTCCGCCACCATTGACAAGATTGTCACCGCTCTGAAAGCCGCCCAGACTCCTGTCCAGCTTATCAAGGCCAACGTTCCTCTCATCAAGGATGTCACTGGTGTCAGTACCAAGAAGCGCGCCAGCAAGCTCATCCGTGGCTCCTATCACCGTCAGGCCCGGTATCTCACCGGCACCAAGGCTGGCGTGGGGTACTTCGATGAGACCGTTCAGATTAACGGAGAGGACGTGGATGTGTTCGCTCTGGTGGCGAAGTCTGAGGACGGAGAGCTGTCCATCGTGCTGAGTCCCTTCGACGTGAAGACCATGTACAACGTGGAGTTCGATGTCATCTCCGCCGTCAAGGAGCAGATGGCTCAGGGCTAAGCCGAGAAAGGTGGGGCCGTGTTATGGCTGATATGGATACCTGGGGCGAGCATGACGACTTCGGGCCAGAGCAAGAAGTGCCTTACCAAGGTGGCGATGATGACGGCTGGGGTTCCTTTGACTCAGATTGGAACACACCTGAAAGCGGGTCTGACTTTGACTTTGGCCAGGGTTCCGCTGGTGGTCAGGACTCTGGTGGTGGCCAAGGCAGCTTCATTCAGCCCGATGACGATGGCTGGGGCCGCACATCTGGGGTAGAAGAGCCACAGGTAAATGATACTGTGCCGTCAGATTTTGCAAGTAGTACGGCACAGATTCAGGAGTTCCAGCCACGTCAGTTTAGTCTGAGCATGAAGAAGGTTGCTCTGATTGTTGGGGTAGTTGGTGTTTTGCTTGCTTTGCTTTTGTTAGGCTTGAGTAAGATTCATTTCTCGCCGAAGCAACCGAGTAATCCTACTCCACCACCTCAGCAGGTCGAGCAGCAGCCACCTCAGCAGGAGCCATCGGGCAATCAGGGCACTTTCGATGCTGATGTAGATAAGGTCGTGTTGGTTGAAATCCCCGATAGCATGAAGCTGGATTATAACGGCGATGTGCTTGAGATGAACGCTAAGGTTATCAACAAATTGAAGTATGTGCAAGGCCATCAGGTTCTGTACTGTGTCAATCTTGGGGTAGCTTTGGGAGCATCTTCTGAAACAGTGAGTTACTATTGTAATTTGTCGAGCTTCAATGCTGTTTCCGAAGGTGACATCGTGATTATCAAGTACCAGCAAGTTAATGACAGCTACATCTCGATAATGTCAATTTCAAAGTGAGCTAGTACGCCAAGACTGCTATGTAGGTCTTGGCGTACTTTATGAGGAGTTTGTAATATGAGGGAGAAAGACTTAAATAAGTTCCTTATTCCGTTGTCGATTGTCTGTGTTGTTGTGTTGATATGTATGAACTGCTGGATGCTGTATATTGTAGTTGCTTTCGATATTTGGGGTAGTTCGGACGAAAGTTCAGCCGTTGTGCTCGAGTATGCAGGACTAGACGATGAACTAACGACAAAACTTGTAGTAAGTATGTCAGATATATTTGTCTATAGTCCGGTTGGCAAAGAAATCAATTATACGTTCGGAGATGAGCCAGTTACAATCAAGGTATTTATTGATGAGTCAAGAGTTGGCTGTAAACCTGGACGCAAAAATGTATATGCTCGGTTCAGGTATTCATCAAGGTGTGGCGCCGACTACATAAGCTGTTCAGCCTTTGATAAGTATACAGGTACGTCTTTTAGTCATAGTCCTTATTCAAGTGATGATGCTGTAACGTTTGATTGTAACGGCACTGAACTTGGGATTTTCTCAAGCAGGACCGGCGAGACTCGCTTTGCAGGCCAGTACGAACAGGAAGTTGTCGTGAATTGTTACGAGGATTACGATGGGGTAGTATTTCAGATTTCGCCTATATTTGGAGACACCGATAAGTCAATGCGGAGTGATGAACTGCATAGGATAGACGAATTTTCGTCTTGGGGTAACCAGTTATACTTTTCTCAGGATAGTGTTGCGAGTTTGACATCCATGTTATATGAAACTGATGTTTCAGAATAATCGTACATAGTTTCTACTTGGATATTGTGTGTAAGTGTGCGATTTGCCGTGTGTGTTGTGTCAAATATTGTATTCCCTCAGCACTTGGGGTAGTTTCATATGACGGCAATGTTTACGATACCATAAAAACTTGCCGATATACGGCGTTTTTGTACGAATATACCAGAATGAGTTGTTTCTTTAGTCTATAGCTGGCTTGTTCAGTTTTCACCACTTTGAAAAACTGTCAGGTAAAAACTGGACTTCAAAGTTTGGGCTGGCTCGTTGGACGTTCAGTTTCTGTTTTAGGCTGTAAAAAACTTTTCAGCTTTTTTTGAAAAAACGCTTGACAAAGGTTGGGGCCAGAGCTATAATAAGCACATCCTTCGGGGCGGTGCATAGGCCACCCGCTGGGGTGTGGGTTCCTCGCTTTGGTGGCGACCTTTGCACTGACCCGAATGGATTTTATAACGGGAGATACCTATCAAGCCCGCTTATAAAAATTGTCCGTTGTTTCGGATAATACTCGCGAGAGTTTATCAATATTCTATTACAATACTTTAAGGAGGAAATTACTATGTCATTGAAGGACAAATTGGAAGCTGCTCAGAATGGTCAGGCCAGTCAGGCTCCCGCCGCTCCCGCTCCCGCCCCCACCCCCAGTGGTGCCAAGGGTGTTGCCACCAAGACTGAGCTGTTCAAGCAGAAGGGCCAGTCCATCCGTGCTCAGATGACCGAGGATCAGAAGGCCGCCGAGGGTTCCAAGTCTGACAAGATTGCGTTTGTGTGCGCTCTGGGTGACCCCGCCCGTAAGCAGGCCCGTGTGGAGAACAAGACCTCCGTGCCCAGTTATGTGGTTGTCGGCTACAAGTTCCGCGCCCTGGAGGACGTGATGGTTCCCAAGGCTCCGCTGAAGCAGGGCATGAAGAACATCCTGGACGTCGAGGAGGCCACCGAGCGTCCCGTCAAGGCTGGCGAGGAGTTCCACATGAACATCGTTGAGACCGCCATGCTCATCTCCCGTGTGGAGTATGCTGGTCGGTTCAGCGGCGAGGGCACCCAGGTTGCTCTGTCCGTCAAGACCTCCACTGACCGTGAGGAGCCCCTGCCCATCCTGAACAAGATTGGTGCTGGTTCCATCAAGGAGAACATGGAGCTCATCGCTGATATGGTCGGCGGAGACGGCACTGAGAAGAACCGTGGCACCGCCCAGGTGAAGGACGAGTACGCCGAGACCTTCGGCGCTCTGTACAACCGGAGCCGTCTGGCCAAGAAGTCCGCTGGTGCCGCCAAGAAGGCTGGCGAGGGTCAGGCCGACATCGCCGCCGCTTTCCGGGCCTACTACAACAAGCAGTAATTGGTTGGCAGGGCCAGTTGCTGACCTTCAAAGCTCTTTTCTCTATTTCTCAGCGGAATGCGGTCAGTCAGAAGACTGGCCGCTTTTCGCATATTAGTTACTGGAGGTAGTTTTATGATTTGGACTGATTTGACAAGGAAGGCGTTCTGGATTGCCTGTCAAGCCCATGCTGGCCAGGTAGATAAGGCTGGCGTTCCATACATTCTTCATCCTCTGAGTGTAGCGGAGAATATGCCATCTGAGGAGCTTGCGGCTGTAGCATTGTTGCATGATGTTATCGAGGACACCTATGTAACCGCTGAGAAGCTATTAGCTGACGGCATCCCTGATGAAATCGTTCGAGGGGTAGTTCTTCTAACTCATACTAAGGGTGATGGCATGACATATTTTGAGTATGTCGAGAGATTAAAGAATGACTTTCTTGCGTCACCAGTTAAGAAGGCTGACCTGCGCCATAATAGTTTGCTGTCTCGTTTGCCCAACGAGCCGACTGAGAAGGATATGAAGCGTCTGGATAAGTACAGGAAAGCGTTAGCTATCCTTGACCACGTACCAGATTACTTCGAGTAAGGCACCCACTTAATATGCTGGTTTATGCTGTTTTTCGCCAAGCTGTGGTATTTAATTCGAACCTTTTTTGGAATACTGTGAGGAGGCGGAAATATGGCAGACGATATTGAGAGCTTGCCGTTTCATAGAAAGTATCGGCCTAATACGTTAGCTGGCTATATTGGTAACCAGAAGATTAAAGAGACAGCCATAAAGGCACTCAGTTCAGATAAAAAGCCGCAGGTTATTCTGCTTTGGGGTAGTTCGGGTTGCGGAAAAACTACTTTTGCTCGATTATTAGCGAAAGAGTATAGTTGCGAGAACCGCGACGCCGAGACTGGTGCTTGTAATACGTGTTACAACTGTCAGCTTATTAACGACTACATCGCAACTGGTGACACCAGTTCCCTACAGAATATTCAGGAGATTGATATTACGGAGCAGAGTGGCAAGCGTGATCTGACAGCTGTTCTGAACGATATGACTATGCCGAGTTATGCTGGTGAGTGGCGCACATATATCTTGGACGAGTGTCATATGGCAAGCGAGGGCCTTCAGAATCGGCTTTTGAAGATAGCCGAGGAGACGCCTGAGAATGTGCTTATCATCTTCTGCACCACAAACCCAGAGAAGATGTTACCTACTCTGACAAACCGCTGTAACCTTAAGCTCCACGTCACAAAGCCGAAGGTGAAGGAGCTCGTCAGTTTGCTCAAGCACGTATGTGACAGTGAGCAGGTGCCTTACGATGTTGAGGGCCTTGCTTTCTTGGCAAACCGTGGGGAATTGACCATCAGAACGGCTTTGCAGAATCTTCAGCAGGCTGTAAATGAGCAGCAGTCCGCAAAATACGAGGACGTCATCAAGGTCTTTGACGCCATTTCAAGTTCGCTGATTATCAGTTTCTTCCGTGCGCTTAAGAGCCGCGATGTATTTCGGTATATTACTCTCTTGTACGAGGTGAAGTCGAAGTTCGACCTGACTATGTTTGTCAACGAGTTGAGCTCATTCGTTCAGCGTGGCGTATATACGGTAAACGGTATTACTCTGGACGGAGTTACCGATAATGATTTGAAGGTGTACCGCGAGCTATTTGGAGGCCTTGGGGTAGCTCAGATCAGTATGTTGATAAACCGTATTTCCACGATGGATTCTCGTAATCTCGAAATGAGTTTGATGATGTTGGGATACACTGGTCTCGACGTCAAGGCTCCAGAAGCTGAACCCAGTAGTGTATTTGAGACTAAGCTGGACTCGCCTGATAAGGAGATTGCAAAAGAAGCTGCAATGGCTTCAAAAGTTCTTAAGGAGAAGGCATCCGAGGAGCGTGCTAAGGGTATCGAAAACGCTAAAAACCTGATGGGCGAGGTAGGTATTGAAGATATACTAAGCGGCTTCGGAGGCGTGCTTATTGAGTAGGCTTGACTTGTAGCTCGAGTGCCCATAACTTTTGGGGTAGCTGATTTTAACTCTGTATGAGCGCAGTTCTTATAATTACATAAAGGGAGGGTTTAAGATGAAACTAAGAATGCGTGCAGTTTCGATGGCTTTGTCGCTGATGTGCGTTATTGCATTGATGTGTCCGATGATTGCGTATGCTACCGAGCTTGATGACTTAGCTGGTAACAGCACAGGCCCCAGTTCCGAGCAGACGGAGCCGAGTAGCGGAACTACAAGTCCGCAGAGCGATGATGGCAAGGCCATTCAGGATTATCTTCATGGCTATACGCCTGTAACCGGTGAGAATATGGAGAAAGCTGGCCAGGTAGCCAGCCCGATTGTGAGTGCTATTGGAACCATTTCAGGCTTTATTGTTATGGTTGTTAGTGCCGCAATCTTCCTTGTGACAGCCTTGGACTTGGCGTATATCGGACTTCCTTTCATGCGTGGTATTCTCAATCCTCAGTATGCAGCAGGAGGTGCCGCAGCTGGCGGAATGGCCGGAGGTATGGGCGGCATGGGCATGGGAATGGGTATGAGAGGCATGGGCGGCATGGGTATGGGAGGCATGGGCGGTATGGCCGGAGGTGCCCAGCCTGCTATGGAACATGGCCTTCGCCGCAAGTGGGTTTCTGATGAAGCCGTTTACTGTGTTCAGACTTACGCCGCTGGAGCAGCTCCTGCTGGTGGTATGGCAGGCGGTATGCCAGGTATGGCTGGTGGTATGGGCATGGGTATGGGCGGTATGGGTATGACTGGTATGGCTGGCGGCGCACCTCAGCAGGCTATGCCTATGAAGTCCGTTATCCTTGAGTACCTGAAGAAACGCTCATTCTTCCTCATCGTGTTTGCAATCGCCACTGTGATTTTGATGAGTTCTCTGCTGACAGACTGTGGTCTGAATCTTGCGACTCTTCTCACCAAGATTATCACAAAGTTCAGCGGTCAGGTGACTAATATCAATTTCTGATTTATGAGCTGACGAAAGTGGGAAGCCAGAAATGGTTTCCCACTTTTCTCGCTTCTGGGGGTAGTTTTATGTTGTACGTGTCAGACTCTTCCGACTTTGGTTCCATGTGGCGTGTAACAGATACAAGTGACGCCACGGTAGAATGGGTCAAAGCAACTAATATACATGGTATGGCTAAGAAGCTCGAGGTCGCCGGTAACAGGATTTATGGGGTAGATACAAGGTGCATTCATCTGTTGACCTATGACGAATTTAATAAGTATATGTCATTAGAGGAGCCATTGTGTCGGAGAGGTGACTCACAGATACCTAAGCTTGCTATTATGCGTCGTAATGTTTATGAGAGTGGCATAAGTATGGGTACATACATAGAGAAATCCATAAAGGATGTTGTAAGTCTTGCGCTTCAGGGTAGTGGCATTCCGTTTAAGTGGGATTTAGGTCTTGTTGCTGGTAAGGCAAGGTGTTTCGTTGAAGAAGGATATGGAACCTATTCGAGGCCAGGAGTTTATGGTTTTGCCTATTTAGACCATTCTCGCCCAGGTATTGATATAGGAAGTGGCTGGCCCTTAAATCTTTCTCTTGCTCATTTTACGAGACAGGAATTTGGAGATTTCTGGCGTGTAGATGTTATTCGTAACTTACATAGACGTTTGTATATTTTGAGAAGTCCAGGAAGTTCAGTCAAAAGGAGTTCTGAACCAATAGTTTACGTATCTGGTAGCAATATCTACAGAGAAGTTGTCGAGGAGTATTTGGCACCTATATTAGTTGATATGTTCAACTTCGTTAGGGCTTGTACACCGGAATTGAAGAATCTACTGTTTAAGTAGTTCTATTTCATATGAATTGTTTTGCGATAAACTAATAAATGTGTTTGGAGGTTTTACTTATGCTGTACGTGAGTGCTTATGATCGCGCGAGTGGAATGTACTCTGTTAATGATACTGATGATAATTCTGTAGACTATGCGTCCAGCGGGGAACTGTTCTGTATCGCCCAGAGATTTCGTATCAAAATTCTTGGGGTAGATTTGGCGCAGATGCGTATACAGGTCGTAGATAGGACTGGTAAGCCAGTTAAGGCCAAAACTCGTGCTGAGTTTTTTGATGAGAATGTCGGATACGACTATATCATGGAAGTTCGTGAGGGTTCCGATTTCACTGAATATGTTGTCTCCATAGGTGGAGACGTCGAGAGGTATAGAGTTTACGGTTCAGATGGTAACTTTAAGATTTACTCAAAGTAGGTGATTTAATGCTATACGTGAGCGGTTATAAAGAAGGAAAGTCACTATATGGCGTAACCGATACTGATGATGGAACTACACAATGGCTTAGTAAGAGGAAGTTGATTTCTGTAGCGTCTAAGTTGGCTTCGTGCGGTATCTCAATATCAGGGGTAGAAGGTGACGTCGTTTTTGTTATAACTCGTTCAAGTAATGGTCAGACATACGAGGAAAGAGTAAAGACATGGTTGTCTAAGATGGCAGTTCTTGGTCTTTCCAAGTTCTATGTATTTGACGAATCATATAGCACGCTTGTTAAGTATACAGGTCGCTATACTGATGCGAGTGTGATAAAGCTCCCACCAGTCCGGAGGATTGGCGAGAAGTGCTTCTCACAGCTTGGATGCCTTTCATGCGAGTTTGTGGCTGGTGCAGTAATTTCGAGGACTGATATAATCAATATGCCGTATGGGCTTGGTATCACCCACGAAGGGGTAGGTATCGAGTTTAACTCCGAAATTAAGGAGATCGGTTCACGTGCATTTGAGGGTATGTATATCTCATCATTTAGTGGCGATACATCAGGTGTCGTAAGCATTGGTAGCCTTGCATTTGCCGGGGTGGCAAGTTATGGTGACAATGAGTTGCATTTGTCATTTCCGAATGTGGAGACTATCGAAGTTGGAGCTTTTGCGTACCCTAACAGCGTAATAAAAGATGACAGTAGTTTGCTAAGCCTAAGTCTTGGGGATAAGTTGGAGAAAATAGAATCTTGTCTGTGTTATGGTACTGCTCTGCGGGATGTAAAGCTACCTAAGAACTTACGTGAGATTGATGAAAATGCGTTTAGGTTTTGCGAGTTGAGACACGTCGACTTTCCGAAGGGCATTACAAAAATAGATAGTCATGCGTTCTACGATACTAAGCTCGAGGATATTTTTCTACCAGAAGGTCTTGAGTATATAGGCACTGAAGCCTTTGCTAAGTGCCCTATTATAGGGGATGACGAGGAGTTACCGCTGTTTGACTTAGTTATACCAGATAGTGTTTGTTACATTGGTTCAGAAGCCTTCAGTTGCTGTATCCATATTCGTTCTATTGAGATGACCTGCACTCAAGATACAGTACTTGGTTTTGGCATATTTCAGGCGTGTGGAAATCTCGAATCAGTAGTAATCCATGGGGTAGTTCAGCGAATGGACTATTTATTTAAGGACTGTTCCTTTTTGAAATACGTGGAAATGCCAGAGGTCGGTATGCTAGACACATCAGTATTTTCCGGGTGTGTGAGTTTGGAGAAGATACATATTAAGCCTGGAGCTAAGAGGATTGGCCAGAGGTGCTTTTACAACTGTAGTTCATTAAAAGAGGTAAATATACCTGATACAGTGCTGATGATTTCTGTAAAGGCTTTCTTTGGTTGTGACGACTTGCTTAATGTTGTAGTTCCTAAGTCCGTAATAGTTTGTGGTGATGATGCCTTTTCGTTGAAAGATACGAGTTATTTGAGGCATAGTGTGACATTTCTCGGCGATGTGAATACAGAAAATGTAGCAAGAGGTCGTGAAATTATACGGGGTAGTTCTAACTAATGATATTTTCTGTGAGAGGCTTTTACAATCTCTCACCTTTCTTTTGGGGTACGTGAGCTTGTATTAACTATAGATGTAAATGCACAGATTATGAGCGTCTGGGGGTAGCTCCATGAAGTTATTTAGTGCCTTAATGCAGGCTGGACAGCGAAGAGATAATGCTCCTATTGAGCGTCTCGAGTATAATCGAGTTCGCGCAACAATTGAGGAGCAGTGTGGCGGATACCTGAAATATAGTGATGATATCTTTAAGTTTGAGGCTCTGCCAAGTGCCATTGATGCTACTCTTGCTTGCCTTGAAAGTCCTCAGTTCCTTGAAAAATACGAGTTTAATCAGGTCAGTGAGACCTGTTTTGTTGTAAGGTTGCGTGAGTTGGATATTCTGTAGTGTAGAGATTACGGGGTGATATTTCGTTATGGAGGACAGGACTCGGATTGGTATCCAGGTTTGGATTGTAGCGGATAAGTACAATATTCCGAGGGTCACAGTTCATAATATTATCAGCAGTTATATAGAGTATTGTAAAGAACTGCTGGTCAAGGGAGAGCGTGTAGACTTTTTCGGGCTAGTCTCGATAGTTCCTGATGTTATCCTGAATAGGTACGCTTCGACATTGGCGTTAAATAGTCGAGTTATAAGTAATCGTATCGGAGTCCCAAGTCACACAGTATTCAGGGTAATCGAAGCATATATCGAGGATGCTATCGAGAGTATTAAAAATGGTACGACAGTTGAAATTCGTGGCCTTGTCGTCTGTAAACCTATTTACGAGAATGGGGTAGTTTCCAAGATACATTCTAATGTTTCTCAATCACTTAAGAATATACTTGTAGGTGACCATACGCCTGTTAGCTCTGTACGAGTTCATACCTACAAGTGCTTGAGAGATATGGTGAAATCAGGGAGGGATACGGATGACGAGACGAGTTAGCATTTTGCTTTCATTGATGTTAGTGTTATGTATGTCAGTTCCTGTACTTGCGACATCAGTCGACGCCATGACTGACGATAACACGTATATCGATGAAGCTGGTAATGTTTACACCTATCAGGACGACAAAGTTTACAAGCTGGTAGACGGCGAGTTGTACGAGGTTGTAAATGGCAGTCAGCAGTCCATAATTGATGTGATGAAGGAGAAACCGGGTTCCGATGTCCCAGATTCAGAAGTTATGGGCGAAGCCACAGGTTTAGTAGGTAGCACAATCGGAGTTGCACTCAGTGTTATCATTTATGTGTTCTTTGCTATGACAGCGTTTACAACGGCGTGTGATTTGGCCTACATTGGGGTACCTGCTATTCGTGGTTTCTTATATGAGAGATCAAGTGGTTCAGCAAATCTGCATTCTTCAGCTATGCAGAGTGGAGCTGTTGGTCAGTATGGGAACCAAAACCAGTTAGGTAATCAGGATAAAGTACGCAGAGAAGCAAGTGTAGGCCCTGGGGGTAGGTGTTTTATTTCCAGTGAGCTTAGGAGTTTGGTAAACGCTGGGCAGGTCGGTGCTACGATGACGAATAATGCTTTTGGAGGCATTGGGATGCCTACTCAGGTTGCGAATACAAACTCGGATCTGATTTTAACATATTTCAAGCGCAGGATTGTGAGTATTGTACTGATTGTCGTGGTGTTCATGCTATTAGTTACCTCCACAGTTTTCACAGACTTTGGTTTGAACATTGGCAATATGCTTTACAGGTATGCGACAAAGTTCCTGGGCATTTGAGGAGGTGGGAATGAATGACTGGAGCCACCCACCGAGCAGGAGGTATGCTTGTAAGCATTGTAGGTTTTGCAATTCTACGTCAGAAAGGGTTACTGCTACCTGGGGTTAATGAAGCTGTTCAGTGGCTTGTGATGTATCCTTTCACGATGTGGGGCAGTGTTGCAAGTGACCTTGACCATCATTGGGACTCATGTCCTCAGAAGGATATACCGAGCAGAGCAGTTAATGCGGTATTGCATATTACGAAGCCTTTCAAGAAAGCCTTCGATAAAACTGGGATGAGTAAGAATAATCCGGTATATAAGCTGGTCGACTTCTTTAATGCTTCTCATCGCAGTTGGCAGACACATTCGGATTTGACGCTATTCGCGATGTTATATTTGTTGTATAAGGTGTTTACAGGGAGTATAGGTGGTTTAAGTCAGGTGGACAGTGCGATAATTACATTAGTTCTGACTGGCATATGTCTCGGGGTAGTTGCACATTTCATTCTTGATTCTTTGACGCCAGAAGGCATTTGGTTAGTTGTACCGACGCTTATAAACTGGTTGTTATCAAAGGCCAAGCTGAAGATTAAATTGCCACAGAAATTACACTTTGTACCAAAAGCTGCATTCTTCGCAACAGGCGGTTCATGGGAGCAGTTCGTACAGAAAGTGTTGAAGATATGTACAGTTCTTGTTCTTGTGTGGTTCGTTTGGATTCAATTCGCACCAGTCCTTGTAAGATATTTACCCTTTGAAATTCAGATTTATTAAGTAGGAGGAATAGGAAAAATGGCTAAGACTAAGAATAGGGTTGTGAGCTTGCTCCTTACGCTGATGATGGTTGTGTCCATGCTTGCGAGTTCTTTTACCGTGAGTGCTTTGGAGTACGATGGTGACCCTTACATTCATCTGATTACGATTCTCGCAAGTGGCGAGTATACTTATACGTCGCCAGCCAGTGCGAAGATTTACTCATTTACCGCCAATAGATATATGCTTTCTGGTGGTGGGTATGTTCTGTATGCCGAGCTGTGGAACACAGAGCTTCTTAGCAACCCAAGTACAGCAAGTCAGGGAACGAATCTGTTTGTTGATGACTTTGCGAATTTGAAATCAGGCGAGAAGCAGAAGTTCCTTAAAGATGTGTTTACTCTCGCTAATGCGGTAGCAACTGATACTGCGAATGGCAAAAACAGTGGTGTCGGTGCTCCGTCAGATGATACTGTGACGGATATGATGAATACGTTGCAGCAGCAGTCCGGTCTTGCGGCAACAATGCTGGCGGCACTCCTTCAGAATACTAAACCTGACTATGTATCCGCCAACCGTCTGTATGCCCCATTCTCCGGGGTAGTTGGCACCATCCTTGGTGTTATCTCTATTGTTCTGATGGCGGCCCTTGGCGTTACGATGGCTCTTGACCTTGCTTATATTACCATCCCTGCTTTCCAGATGGCACTTGGTGGTACTAATGAAGGTGGTCACGGTGATAAGTCGAAGGGTATCGGAGGAATTATCTCTCAGGAGGCCAAGAAAGCTGTCCAAGCTGCTGATGGCGGTTCTGGTGGTCAGGCTGGTAGTGGCGAGTATCGTGCGGCTGTCGGTATCTATTTCAAGTATCGTTGGAAAGGTCTTGTTCTTCTCGGCATCTGCCTGCTCTATCTGGTTCAGGGACAGATCTACAGCTTCGTTGCCTGGTTCATCGATCTGTTCAGTGGGTTCCTTGGCTTCTAAGGAACGTATTATTGTTAGTTGAGGTGCTATATGAAAATTCGTTCAGTAGTTCGAGTAGCACTGTTCCTGTTCACACTGATGGGGGTAGTCTGCGGACTATCCCCATCTTTAGTTGTTCAGGCTGCTACAAGTCCTTCTATTACTATTGTGAATGTCTCAGCTGGTGATGCATCAAGTGCCACGTCTGGGAAGATCCCTGAGACCTGTAAAGCGATAAACAGTACTCTTACAGATAATCAGTCGTGGCAGGAAGACTTCTTGACTGTGAGATTTGATTCAGCTTCCAAGTCCTGTACGATTGATGTCAATATGATTGCGTACAATAAACTTGGGACGGAGCCTAAGCAGAATGCTATGCAGGTAGCCCTAGATAGCATTTACAACAGTGATATCTCGAGAACGGCTAAGAATAAAATCTACAATGAGTTGTGTGCCTTGGACGAGACAACTGCGGCATTAGCTCGTGAGTTAAGTAATGATGTACGTGCCGACTTCTGGAAGGCGTACTCGTTCTTGAAGCCGTTTAATGGCACTGTAGGCTGGATACTCGGTGTAATCAGTCTGCTTATGTTTATGCTTTTGGGTTTAACAATGGTTTGGGATATTGCTTATATAACATTGCCGATATTCCAGAGTGTGCTTAATGATGAGGTTAAGGATAAAGCTCGTGGTGTTAGCTATGAAGCCTATCATGCTGTAAAGGAACAGCATAGCAAGGCTGGTACTGAGTATGTATCCCCAATCGTAATATACATGAAGTCGAAGACAGTTCAGTTCATAGCTATCTTCATCTGCTTGTTGTATCTTGTGAGCGGCCAGTTGTATGGTTTGCTTGGAGACCTGATGGATTTGTTCAATGGTTTTCTTAGTTGAGAATATTCGAGGTGATTGAATTATGGTTAGGCTATATGATAATTCAAAGGTAAAAAGGGTCGTAGCATGGCTCCTTACACTCGGGGTAGTTCTGACCACTTTTATCACTTCATTTACTGAGCCAGTGTATGCGGCGACTAATAGTAACTCCCGCCGTAGGACGAGTATTAACCTGGCGGCTGGAGCTGGTTTTGGTGATATCGATGATTGGAACTCAATCGATGCGAGGTCTATGCAGACCATCGCCATATATCTTTCAAACTTCTATCTTCCTTTTGTCACTATCTTAGATGGTGATTATAGTAAGGAAGGTGCCGAGGACTCTGGTAATAACCAGCACGTTCAGGCCATGAAGGATGCTTTGGTACGAAACTGTGGTTTTAAGAAGGATGTTGCGGACTATCTTGTGGGGTACGCATTAAGCCAGTCGCTTGCAAGCTGTAAGGCTTTGTATGTGAAGGAATCTGACTTGAAGGATGCTTTTGATGCGACGGAGTATATTGATGGTAAAAGCTATTTAGGTTTCAGTAATGGCTCTGTATTTGGGACTGGTTATGCTGGAGACCATAGTGCAGTGACTGGCTTTGCTGATATTGATGGTGAAGATTTTACAAATTTTGATGCTGTTTGGTCTTCTTCTGCACTTTATTACACTAAGGAAGTAGTTAAACCTGCTGGGTTCTTTAGTTCTGCTAAGTATGGTGATTGGGATTACATACGAGTAGCTGGCACTGTAGAAGTTGGCGGTGTGAAGTATGTTCCAGTTTCATACTCCATTTTTCTCGGTTTGATGTCTAATATGTATTGTTGGGGTTACGGAAATAGTAGCCCTGAAGGAGATACAATAGGTGACGTTGAGTTTTATACTCTTCTGTCAGGTAATGAGACTACAGGTTCAGCGCTAAGAATGGCCCCAGTATTTTCAAATGATGAGAATTGTTTGAGTATGTTGTTGAATGCGCTTCAGTATTGTGACCTGGAGAACGGCTTTTCAACTGGATTTGCGTCGATTTCAGGTACAGACGTGGAATCTATCAACAATCCCGAGGCCACTCAATACAGCTTGGCATGTGCTCCTAATATGTATGTGAACTGGGAAGGTAGTTTAGTATTTGATAATGGTGTTTACAGAACAATAGTCCTTCCAGGTTGTATGAATCCGTATATGGTTACGGAGTACAAAGCTGATTACGATAAAGTCGAGACTACTTTAAATGAGGGTGACCCGAGAGTTAGGTTTGACACAACTCGTTCTTGTACTATTGAGCTATCGAATGGTACAAGCAGCTCGTTCAGTACTGTTGATAAAGTTCATTCTTGGAATAGGGTTGACTATGAGTATCAGGCAGTTGTAGATGGTAACGAGGGTAATAGAACTGTTACGTTTATGGATATTGTTCCAAATGGTAGAATAGGTTCCGGAATCGAGAATTATCAGTTCATCAATAATACAACACTATCTGCATTAGGTCTTGGGTATACTGATGAGGAATACCCATTGTCTTTCTCGAGTCTTGCATATCCGACATACAGAGTTACGATTGGTGCTAACCAGTCCAACTTTGACCAGAGCTGGAAGCCAGGTAGTTGGGGCGAGAACCAGTCAATCTTTGACCTCCTTGAAAGTATGGAGTATGTTGGGGTAGAAGGAATAACAGGTAATGATTATGCAAGATTTCCTATTCTGACAGCTTCGTATTTTAAGGAAGACTTAGAATCAGTAAGCGGCAATAAGCGCTTTATTAAGTATGAGACAAGCAATAATTCACAATGTCGATATATTATATTCTACGACAGTTTTACAAAAGTTACTGCTGATACGAAGTTGAATGAGTTCTTCAAGAAACAGGACGTTTTTGATTCAGATTTTATAAAGTTACTTGAGGGTTATAATCTTGATACTTATGCACAATTTAGGAACATAAAGAAGCAAGGTCATGCATTGTCCTATCCACAGTCGACGCAGAAGTTGTTCCAGCAAATATATCTGACGTATTGTTTTGCGGCCTTTAACGCTGAATCCACGTCTGCATATTCCGATGAGGAGAATATTGTTCCAATGCGTTTAAATTTCGACAATTTCCCTGAAGGAAACGTCGATATCTCATTTGAATCCATCCAGCAGGATATGCTGGCAAATGAGGTCATGGGTTTCGTCTACTATCTGCTACACCCAACAGAAGGGGTAGCTTACGTTGCCACATGGTTCAAGAATAAGGTTTCAGGTATTTTGCTGAGTTGGCATGAGGATATCGTTGGCGCGACAAGCTCCAACGCCGCCACAGGTATGACAAAGTATTTAGGCACTTCGTCTTACACAACAATGCCTAACTTGAAGGATATTAGTTGGGTAACTGGTATCCTCAATATCTACAATAATATCGTAGTGTATCTGATTATCATGATGTGCTTGATATTGTTGTGTTACGTTTTAACTGGTTCGATGACAATACAGCGTGGCATAGTTGGGGTAGTTTTGTTTGGCATATGTGCCTTCCTGCCACCAGTCGCCATAAATGGTGCCGTAGACTTGGTAAACACTACGAGCGATACGATATTCTCAAAGAAGTTTGACTATTGGGCGATTTGTCAGTTACAGAATTTTGTAGATGACTATGTCAAGGCAATGGAAGCACAAGGTTCCGGTGACTTCTCGAGTTATGCGGCCTTTGTAATAAGTTCTCAGAAATCCGACGTATCTCTTGCTGGCTCTGATGATGAAGCGTCTGCGGCATCCTTCAGTGGTTCAAAAGTTAAGTGGATGGCTCCGAAGAAGTACAACAGCCTTGCGAGTTTGGTGAGCGCTGTAAACGAAGGAACAGCTATGGGTAACTCAAGTGCGAGTTTCCTTAAAAACTCTCTGCTGTCACTCGTTGCTAAGAGTACATCTGGCGAGACGTATTTGGATGATAGCGAATCTCTGTATCTGTACCGAGATTATGCTGATATATTCAAGTATGCGCACTCATCGTATAATATCTACAGCAAGTTTAATTACAAGGGTGACCTTGGTACAGGTACATCTACGAGCTGGATGGTAGATAAGCGTCCGTTGTGGATGGGTATCGAATCAGGTTCTAACAGTAGTTATGGTAGAGCTTGGCGTGGCCTTGAGGATTCCGATGTGTACAAGTACCTTGAAGGTGCTGTGTCCACGACTTTAGGTGCCGGAACAGTTACAGCTGAGACATCTGCCGTTGATGCAGTATCTAAGGGGTATCTGTACAATACCATCAATTACAACTTCAGTGGGGGTACGTCCACACAGCATAGTTACCTGTCAGAGCATGACGAAACCACTAAGTTCACGTACGCAATTTCTTATCTTGCTAACTACAATAAGACGTTCCGTGAAGTACACGAGGGCCTGACGAACTTGAAGAAGGTTGTAAATGGCGAACCAGGTTACACCGTTCAGGTGGGTAATATTTCGTCTACTAATCCGTTGTACAACTTTGGTTTGCCGAAGGCTGCTAAGAAGGAATCCTCAGTTAATGGTAGTTATATGCTTGGGTATCAAGAGATTATCGGTCTTGAGGATGTAGAACTTAGCCAGACAGATGCCGAAAGCAACATCACAGTTTACAAAGACATGAGTGATATCTTCTATGGTCTGTATTCAGAATCTCCGTTCTACTACTTTAATGCAGTTGCCAGAGACCAGTTGAATGCGTCCAATTTGGGGTACACTTATTCGTATCCTGACTTGACAGGTGGTAAGGTAGAGACATCTGATGGCAGCATGAATCACGTTGCCAAGATGTTCTTGAAGGAGAATCAGGAATACTTCTTCAACCTGACACCAAACGCCGGAGATGGCTTTGGTGAGCTGCGAGACTTTACGAATATGCATGACTTCTTCTACTTCGTAATTCCATACCTGCGTGAAGGGGTAGAGCTGGCACGCATCTATGACGATGTATTTGGTCTTTATACGGATGCTGATTGTAGTTTGATAGTCAACGCCGATGGCTCCATCTTCTACGATGGCGGCGATAGATTGAACGACTTGGATGAGCTTGGCAAAAAGATTTCCGAGGGTAGTTACACAGATGAAGAGAAGTATAAGTTGTGGCACACCTACAACACATATACAATTCTGTCTGCATATACTCCGTGGATTGATACGATGCTGGACTGTGATTACGCTAAGGCCGAGACGATTACAGTTCTTGGTGAACGGTTTAAAGTATCAGACCCGCTTGATCCAAGAACTTACTACGAGGAAGACCCGAATACGCATCAGTTGACCGCCGGGAGGTACATGGTGTTCAGCAAGTCCGAAATGAATGCGATGGGCATGACAACTGCAGATTTGACTTCTGTCGAGCGTAAGATTATCCAGTTCCAGGAGAATGTGTATAACAATACGCTTAACCTGATGAATTACTACACGTTCTCTGATGAAGTTCTGCTTCAGGCGTATGCCATGTTGCAGACTTTCGAGTTTAACAAGCTGTTTAGCCAGACTTCTCCTGTTAAGGAGAGCTTCGTAATGTATCCGCAGGGGTATGAGTTGAAGGCATTTAGCTATGATGCGTACCTGAGAATGATTGTCTCTGGCGCAAGTGGCGAAAGTCTGATGTTTAACGGTAGCGATAAACAAGGTGGCGGCAATGTTAGTATTTATGAGCGTGTGATGAAGAATACGTCCCTATTTTTCGGGATATTCCTGCTTATAAATGATATTCTCGCCGTGTATTTGATTCCAGGTTTGAAAATTTTCTTCCTGGTTACGATATTCTTCTGTAGTGTGCTGATTTTGGTAGGTTCCGTCATAAAGATGGAGATGAACATATTGGCAGTTATATGGAAGAGCCTGCTTGCTCCGCTTCTGAGTTTCAGTGCGATATGTATAGGTCTATCGCTAATTGTCTCCATGTTTATGAAGAACGGGGCAGATGGGGTAGTTTCGTCGGAGTTTACGATAAGTGTCGGAGACCCGACTTCCGCAATCATATTGATGATTATACTAAACGTGTTAGTTGTCATTTTGATGTGGAAGATTTGTAAGAAGTGCTTCCGCGATTTGATTACTTACGGTAAAGCTGTGTTTGATAATATTGGTAGTACGGTCGTTGGTGCTGTAGGCGGTGTCGTTGGTGGTTTCACCGCTGGTCGTGCTATGGATAGATTCGGCAAAGGTTCCGGGGGTAGTGGAGTTTCCAGAACAGCTAAACAGCGTGGCAGAGACAATGACCCGAGAAGTGGCCGAGCTGGGGTAGGTGGTGCACTTGCCGCTGGAATTGGTGGTGCCGCTCTTGGAGCTGCCGCAGCTGGTGGTGGAGACGGTATGGCCGCTGGCGAGAAGTATGATGCTATGTCTGCCAGAGATAAGCAGAGACTTCATGACACCAAGAATCGTTCCGAGGATACGGTTGGTATGAATAAATATGACCGTAAAGCCTATGATGGTGCCGTCGCTAAGCGCGACATTGCTAAGGATAAGCTGGAGCGGGATAAGGTTCTCGCCAGTAATGCAACAGGCTTGCGTAAGGCTCGTTTTGAGATGGCACAGAAGCTGCACCAGCGTCAGTTGAATAGTGCTACGATTAAGCAGGATAACGTTAAGAAGTACGGAACTGGTTTTAAGTCAAAGCTCGAGGGTGCGAAAGCATTTGTAGGCCCAGGTAGAAAGTCCCGTCTTGAGTGTATTAAGGCCGATAACGATAAGCGTATCGAAGCTCGCGAGCAAGCCGCTCAGTCCGCTATGAAGAAGCGTGACATGGAGCGTGCGAAGCCGATGACAGATGCTATGTCCCGTCAGACAGAAGCCGTGACAAAGCAGACGAGGGCACTAAAGACAGCTATCTATAGTCAGAAAGGTAGCCAAGGTAGACGTCCTGCGGCCGCCCAGCGTGGGTATAGTTCAGCCACCGCCAAGGGTAAAGGCCAAGCTAAGGCAAGGAAGCCTGTGAGTAGGGGTTTCACGAATAAGCGTGCGGCTAATCAGAAGCGTGACGCCAGTTCTCGTGAGTAAACGTTAGGAGGCTAGTTTATGGACGGTATGGATTTTAAGCCGCAACCTGGGGACACCAGTATCAATATCCCTATCACCTTTGATTACAAAGGTGGTAGGGCCCAGAATACAAAGGGTAAGGTGATATTGACTATCGGCATATCAGTTCTTACCATTATCGGTATTCTTGGGACTGCTACGAATAATAGTGCTGAGATTTACATTAGAGTTTTTGCTCCGTTTTTAGTTTTCTATATTGGCTTGTTCATGATGCGTTTTTTCGTTTTCCATGAGCTGTGGTATAGCGATATCTACGAAGGCTTGTTAGAAAACGATTATGAGCTGAAGCTGGATGACATTTGGCAGATATTCGATATTGATTTTGAGTATCCGTATATCGCATACTTCAAAAATGGCTACAAGGGTATCTTTGTCCGTATGGAGAAGGATGCTATTACTGGTAAGCCTGATGAAGCTATGTTTGACCATTATGAGGCTGTGGGTGACGCTTATAACGTCGCCCACGCCCTCAATATGAACATTGTCCATATAGATTATATGGATAACGTTGGTAATGACTCACGTCTGCAAAAGATGTATGATGATTTGGCATTTGTCGAGAACCCTGATATGCACGAGATGCTTATCGACATCTACAGTCATTTGCAGGATGAGATGAGTAGGAATTATGCCAGCTTCGACATCTATCTGTTCCTGACACGAGATAACGTAAATAATTTCGTGTACAATATGCAAGCCGTCTGTAACAGGATGTTAGGCGGCAACTTCATCACATACAAGGTGTTAGACCGCTATGAAATTGCCAAGGTATGTGTTGCGCTGTTTAATCTTCATGAGTTCTCTATCGTTGATGCTTGTGAGAACGTCCTACAGAATGAGTCCAGTTCTGGTATTATTCCTATCAGCCTGACTCATGGTGATGGTTCTGTTGAGGAGTTCAACAAAACTATTGCAGAGCGTGAGGTTTTGGCCGCAGAGCGTAGACGTAAGGAGCAGGAATCTGCGAGGGAGGCTGAGAAGAAGAAGGCTGAGGCGAAGCGTAAGCGGCATGAAGCTCGTCGTAATAAGGGAAAACCTGTTGTAGAAGAGCCTGCAAAAGAGGTAGATACCGAGGAAGTAGACTTGTTTGGCGACTCTGGGGTAGCTCCAAAAGGCGATGACAGCGATGACCTTGGCCTGTTTTAACTGTGAGGGCACTGTCGATTGTGGCAGTGCCTTTCCAGGCATCTGAATATTTCCCTAAATTGGGTATGAAAAAGATAAGTGGTTTAAGTTATTTCTTTAGTTTAGGGGGCGTAGTTAATGAAATTGGCTCTTGTTCTTGGTAAGAAGTCCGGCGAAGCAATTAAGCCACGGTTACAAAATATTAAGGACAACCTCGATATTGATGTGTTCGATAATATTGGGGAGTTTGTCTACAGTGTGAGTAAGCGTAATACAATTTACGACAGAGTTCTTGTTCTGTCTAACCTAATTACGCAGACAACATTAAAAGATTTGCATACCTGTTGGGGTATGTACTCTAAAGAGACATCCGTAATCATGCTTAGTAGCAAGGGGCGTGATGAGGAGAAGGCTAAGCAGTTCTTGAATGTGTTCAAGACTCCTGTAGCCTGTGTGATGCTCGTCTCATCTACAACAGTTCAGGTTATTGCCGAAGCAGTTCTTCGTCCGGCGGCAGAGTTGAACTCCCAGTATGGTATAAAGGACTTTTTGAGTGTCGAGGTGGATGAGGATGAGTTCACACCGCCACCTCCACCTCCCCCGCCGGAGCCTGCTAAACCGCCTGTTCAGCAGCAGACCAAACCGCAGAAGGGTAAGCCTGAAAAGAAGAAGAAACGTGGTGGGCTATTAAGCGGAATTTTTGGTAGCCGAGGTGACGATTCTGAGGAGTCACAACAGCAAAGTGTTCCAGAGCCTGTCGCAGAACCACCAGTTGATCAAGTTCCTGAGCAGAGTTTTAGTACTCAGGCTCCTTCTGGGGTAGCTCAACAGCCACCAGTAGCGGAGTTCTATGGTGATGACTTTGGAGACTCTGGTTTTGCAGAACCTGAGACTGAACCATCATTTTCGGAGGGTATCGACGATTTCGGTAGTTCGAGTGATTTCGGTGGAGGCACTATGTCACCAGTGCCAAGTCCGAAAGTAGTCGATGATGATGACTGGGGAGCACCAGTGACCGGGCAACCGTTCAGCCGGCCTATGCAACAGCCCGATATGCCAGCATTTGGCCAGCCCATCAGCGGTAGTCAGCAGGTAAATCCTAATGTAGTTCAGCATGACCAAAGTTCGGTCGTGGACTTTTCATTCGATGACACTTTGCTTGTGGATGACCCGCAGGAGGACGACTTCGCTCCATCTGGTGGTGCAACTGCTGATATCGACTTCGGTAGCGAGGGTACATTTGGTTCTCAGCAACCTGTGACTCCCGCCCGTAAGCCCACGGGTAGTATTGAGCAAGCTGACGAGAACTTTGGAGATGTCAGCCTTTCTGCGGCAGAGGCGCAGTATCGTGCGCAGAAGGAAGCTCCGAAGGTCATTACAAGGACTCTCAGAGAGCCAGTCTTGGGTAGTGGCTCCGCTCTGAAGGGTGTGTATGCTGGCAGACTTAAAAAAGTCATCATCGTAACTGGTGATAGGGGTACGGGCATCACCTCAACGGCTTATAACATCGCTCAGACACTTTCCAAAAAGGTTGACGTTCTGTACTTTGACTGCGACACGGATAACCACGGTATCCTGAGTTACCTCGACTACAGTAACTTCCAGAATTACGAGAAGATGCACATGGAAGGTGTGAAGGTGTGCCGTTCTTCCCAGGTTTTCGACAGATGTGTCATAAATTGGGATGATAACTTCAGTTTCTTGACCTCCGACTACTCGGTAGAGTGTACAGACGAGGAGCTGCAGCTTACAGCCCAGGTAGTGGCCGAGCGTTCTATGGATTACGGGGTAGTTGTTGTTGATTGCCCTGTCGATAAGTTGCCTTGCATTTCAGACCTGATTTTGATTGGTCAGGTAGTTATCTGTGTCGAAGCGTCTAAGCGTGGGTTCATGAATATGCTTTGTCGATTTGAAGCCAGTCCATTGCATATCAGGTACAAGAGGAACATGATTTCGAAGGGAAGTATGTTCGTTACGAAGTGCAATCCGAAGACGGATATGAAGCGGCTTATGAGCTATATCAAAGCCATCTATCAGCCGGAGGATGTTGATTGGTTGAGCATTAAGCCCATTCCGTTTAATGGCAAGCTTAGTGATTCGTTACTTAATAGTATAATGGAGGGCTAGTTTTATGAAGGTGATCATTTCGAATGTGCTACAGGATAAGTATACGAATTTTGTTTTAGTTAGCAGTTTTAAACGAGCATCTGAACTAAACGGTGTCGATACCGTTATCATCCATAAGTACGCAGAATCTGATTTTGACGCTGGCGTGTTCATCACTAACTTCAACAAAAATGGCGTTAAGATGTTCGTCTACATCAGTGATACTCCTTCTAAGACAATGATGGCCACAATGAAGGGGGTAGAAGGCAGCTGTTTCGAGGACGAGTTCTATCTTGATGACGAGGAGGAGCTTGTAGCTCTGTTGGAGAACCTTGAAGATGTGGATACAGCCATTTCTCGCTCTGAGCCTGCTTTGAATGTGTTGAACGATTTTGTTGATGCGGCATCTCGCGGAGAAGAGCGTGTCAATACTCCTTTGTTCCTCTCGACAGTGACGAACTCACTGCATGAGATTGCCGAGTTGACACAGCAGCAGTCGCTCCAGCTGACAGAGATGGGCAAGAGCGTGGTAAATGTCTTTGAGAAGGCAAGCAGTATTATCCAGAAGCTAAGCATGATGAAGAAGGAATCTGATGACAAGCTGCTGGAGTTAGAAACAAATGCGGCGGCTCTTGCACCATCAAGGGCCACCTTCTCAAACAGTATCATGTTCTTTGCACCATACACGTACAGGTCAAATGCGAAGCTTCTACTAATTCGGGAGTATTCACCTGTGCGGTATCTAACCTCTTTTGTCCTGGGGTATCTGCATCATTTGCACTACGAGTTGAACCGCCGACCGAAGTTGATTTTCGTTGTAGGAAAGGGTGCTGGGGTAGCTTCTAAGTACGAGGACTATCCGATTATCACGCAGGATAATATGAGTTTGGCTTCTTTATATACAGGAGAAGTCGTTGTGACGAATAATCCTAAGAAGGAAGTCATGAAGGAGCTTCTCTCGAAGCCAAATGATGTATTCGTCGTGGTAGATAGGCTTTACAGCTCCGTAGATATCGTGAGCGGTCGCCTTGTGAAAGTGAATGCCTTGAGCAGTCGAAGTGACATCGCCAGGTTCAAGGTTAAGCCAGAAGATTCTATATTCACTGTTACAAGACAGCCTAAGCAGTTGTTTGAGATTCCTGTTATGAAGAATTTCCCAGTGGAGATTGAGGCCAGGTATGCAAACTATGCCCAAGTTATGGGTAGTAGTTATGAAATCCTGGATATGAAGTTGGGCTTGAAAGCGAGTGATTAAGTATGGGATTCAAACTTGGGAGTATTGGAAAAGGGCCTAAGCGTGAGCATAGAGCTAGGACTGTGAACTTCATACGGCTTTGGGACGAAATTCTGACTGCCCAAGTTATGAAGAACCGCAGTAATTATGGTGAGACACGTACACGTAATATGTATGTAGACTTGCTCGGTATGTATAGTGGCGAGGACAATATCACTTACTGCTACTCAATAGATGGTTATCCGAAGGAGTTGGAGAACAGCTATAGAACAACCCTTCGTAGTCAGTGCAAGGCTGGGGTACGCATTTCGTTCATCTCCCCGCTCGAGAAGCATACGATAGATTGGAACTCATCTCAGATGAAAGCCCGTATGCGTACATGGCGTATGCTTGAGCAGGAAGGCCCAGATGTAGATGAGTATAACTTGTACCAGAATCTTGCACAGTTGGATTCACAGTCATGGAGAAAGGATTCCTTGGTATACCTGTCGACTGCGGAAATCCGCAGAAAGCGGAAAATGTTTAAGTTTAGGAGCTTCATGCTGATATCTGGTAACCGCGGGCAGGACTTTGATGATTCTGTGAAAGAAATCACTGGAATGTGCAAGTCCTTGAACATTAAGATTTCGAGGATTATCGGTGATATTCCTGAGTATTTGAAGGTGTTCAGCCCGTTCTCTAATACCTTCGATAATAAGGTTCTGGATAAATGCGGTTGCATCACTATTCCAGACGAGTTGTTGTCCCGTTTCAATACGTATGCTCAAGGTATGATTGGTAGGCAGGGCATCTATTGGGGTACGGATATTTTCAGTTCTTTCCCGTGTTTGAAGCAGGTAAAGCGTACGACTGAGACTGCTGAGAACTGGTTGATTACGGCGGAAACTGGTGGAGGTAAGTCGTACTTTGTTAAAGGTCTCCTTTGTCAGTTGTTAGCGATGACTACATTCAACGGGACGATTATGGATATTGAGGGTTTTGAGTATATTCCTTTGGCAAACTATCTCTCGAATAACGACAATGTAGTCATCCTGAATATGGGTGAGGGCACAGGTGCTTACTATGACCCTGTGGAGATTATCGTCACAGGTGACAAAGAGCTGGATGCCGATATGTACAGCCTGAGCTCATCTTTCACTCTGTCTCTGTTCAAGTGCCTGCTTGGAACAACTCAGGAGCAGGATGAATGGGTAGATATCGTAATCAATGATGCAGTATCCCTCACTTACGGAAAGGCTGGGGTAGATGCAGCAGACATGGACACGTGGGGCAATTCAGCTGGTTTTACTCTTTATGACGTATATAATACGCTTAAGAGCTTGAAATCGAATGGTGACGCTTCTCGTGCAGTTTCCGCCATGTACTCCCAGTCATTGTATGAGGAGAAATTAGGTATCCGTCACGCTATGTCGAGGAATGACGTTAACCGTTTGATTACAGCCAATAAGGGGTATCAGGCGGCAATCGAGATGTGTATAGCTAAGATTTCCCGTTATTTTGAGCCTAACGGTATCAGAGCCCATCTGTTTAAGAAGAGAATTGACTTGGATGACATTAAGGATGCCAAGTTGGTTATTTGCTCATTTGGTATGGCAGGTAAGTCGCCTAATACGGTAGACCCGATTCAGATGGCTTTGATGCAGCTATATTCTGCTAATATCTCTCACCTTCGCTCCGTATTCAGCAAGCACGCTGGCAAGTTTAACTTTAAGTTGTGGGAAGAGTTCCAGCGTTGGGGCGGTTTCCCTGATGCTGACAAGACTATCAACGTAGCTCTAACGGGTGGCCGTAAGCTGGGCGATGTCAACATCATTGTTACGAATAAGGTTATCGATATGCTGAACGATGATAAGTTCGGCGTGTTCTCGAATATTACTTCGATTGCGATTGGCTGTATTTGGGATGCTCAGGTACGCACTCAGCTGTGTGAGCGTCTGACAATTCCGCAGATGTTACCAGAGCTCGATACCCTTGTTACGAATAACAAGGATTTGAGTGCTTATATAGATGGCGACACCTTGTTAGCCAACCCGTACAGCAAGGCATTTCTTATTGGCTTGGACAAGACGGTGTACACGCTGTCACGCATGTCCATGCCGCCTAGTTTGAGGGACAGTCGCATCTTCAGGACAGGCGTTGATTTGGCGGACAAGAAAGGAGAGACGGTATAATGGCAAAACCTCAGTATGACAATAACGGCAATGTCGTGAAAAAGCCATTCAAGATTAAAATCGCTGGATTTAGTATCGGTCTTGGGCAGATTATTGCATTGGCTCTTGTAGTCGGGGTAGTTCTTCTGTCCAGCTGGATTTCCGCTGAGAATAAGCGCAAGGAAGACGAGCGGAGAGTAGCCGAGCGCATGGCTGAGTTGGAGGCGCTGAAGAATATGCAGGGTTCTGGGCAGGCAGAAGTTGATGTCCATGCTCAGGTTCAGGAATCCCTGCGTAAGAAGTATGGCGATCCACCGGAGGGCTTCGAATGGAGTTATACTGGTGAGCCGGTTCCTCTGGCTAACGATGATGAGCACAACTGTGAAGATGTTGTGTATATGTACCTAAGAGCGTTGTCCATCTTGGACTTCTCAACTGCGGCACGATACTCTGATAACAGCACAATAATTGCTGATTACCAGCGTTATTACGATGTAGTTTCCGAATCAATAACGGACTATTATCGTAATTTCTTGCGTAAGCAGTTCAAGAGCTCACTTACAAGCCTGGAGGTTCTTGGTATCTCTGATGTAGCTGTATTCGCTGATGGGTCAGAGTACCTGACTATCAAGGTTTTTGTCATGGATCTGACAGATAAGGACTTCTGGATAGAAGACCGTGATGAGCTGTTTGAAACTCTGCGTATTTACAAGGAGACAGAGGACGACGTCACGAAGGTTGAGCAGGCTGTCTACGAGTATATCTTTAGCAAGTATGAAGATGGTACTGTAAAGAAGAGTGAACGTGTAATTGAGTTGGTAGTAAGCAAGCAGAATAACAGTGGTTGGCTTGTGTCAGGCGACCGTGAGCTTAATGCTTACTTGCAGTACGAGCAAGGGGTAGATGTCGCCAGATTTATCCTCAATGAGTTCAATGATTGGTACATCAGCGTGACACTTGAGGAGCGTGTCAATAATTCTGGTGGAACAATGTTCCAGGGTGGCTCTGATGATGACGAATATGAAGTGACCGGCGAGCCAGATTCTGAGAATAGCGATATTGATGATTCGCTCCTACCCGAGTATGACGAAGATTGATAGCTGGAGGTGCTGAAGTTGTTGGCATTGCTTGTAGTTATTGTTGTGTATGCTTGCACTTTCGTTATGTGTAATGAGAAGATTGATGGTGGTGCAAAGGCCGGATTTCTTGCTGTACTCTTTGTAGCCGCTGGGGCAGTCGTCTTGCTAAGCTGGGTAATGGGGTAGATTCATGATTACGATGAGTTTTGGTCTTTCTGCTGTTCTTCTTATCATAAGTTTATCAGCGAAGACCTTACTCTTATCTTTGCGCGTTGCCTTGCGTGCCTTAGAGGCTTCTGTCAAAGCGGCCAAGAAGGCTGGAAAGCAGGTTGCTGATAGCACTGGCTTGAGTGATAGCGGTGTTGCTACTGCTGTTAGGCAGACTAGAGCTACAGTTGGTAAAGCTGCTGGTGCTGTGAAGAAAACTGGCGAACTTGCAGTTAAAACTGGTAAAGCTACTGTAAAAACTGCGAAGATGACAGGTAAGGTTGCTACTAAGGCTGCAAAGTTTGGTAAAAAGACTGTAGAACTGACGATAAAGGCTATAAAACTTGCAATCCGTGCCTTACAATTACTGATTAACATTATCCATTCAGTAGTGGCATTTCTCCTGAGTCTTGGGGTAGTTGGAATCGTCATCCTTGTCATCATAGTTGTGGCACTGATTGGTGCAGTTGCTGGTGCATTGTTATCGATTTCATCTGTACCAGGAGGAGGTTTTACAGTAGGTGCCGGAGCTGACGGCCTTGGAGTGCCGATATTAGGTGGGGTAGGCGGTATAACTGGTCAATACAATCCAGGCGGCGTGAACGGCGGTATAATCGGCGGTCTACCTGGACAGCCGCAAGACCCATCAAATCCAGGTGGAGTTACCGTTATCGTTCCAGGAGATACGACTGCATTGTATAATGCGTGTAAGCAAATGGCAGACTGGTACTTGGCTAACGTGACAACGTATAGCGCACCGAGTACGAAGTATTACAACTGTCCGTTACTTAACAAGAAGGTCGGAGACTCCTGTGCATATTTTGCGAGTTCCTATGCGTGTCTTGTGTCAGATGTAAATATTATGCAAGGCAGTTCTGGCCAGTGGTATAAGACTGATACACCTACAGTGACAGCTTTGAAAGCAGCTGGCTGGGTACGCTACACAATGACTGAAATAGGTGGAGTTGCTGGTCTAAAGCCAGGAGATATTTTGGTAAGCCCGAAGGGTGCAAAAAACGGTATAGACCCACTTATTACATCTGGGTATGGGCACTGCGAGGTGTATCTTGGAGAAGGCCAGTCATTTGGTTGGGGAAGGGTACAAAGTAAGTTCCCGAGTAGTACAACAAAACTGACAGATGTGGTCAAAAAGAACTCAAGTGGCACTAAATTCCTGTATGCAGGGGACGGCGGCTATCACTATTATGGGGTAGTTTGGAGATACGGTGGAGGTTGATCTCATGAAAATTAGAAAAGAGTTCTTGATATTTGGGGTAGTTATCGTTATTTCGATACTGCTTGCGATTATTTACTTTGCGACACACAGCAAGTCGTATGATAGTTATAATGTGGAGAATAAAGGTTCTACCACTGAGCCAGATGTTCCGCCGGAAGGGAGTACTGGTGAACCGTCTGATTCATTCTATCTGGACTCTGATGGGTGGCTCGGTAGTTCTGGTACAAAGCCAAATACAAGTCAGTCCGATGAACCAGTAGGTGATGTTTCAGAGCCGACTGGTGACGATCCGGGGGTAGTTACACCTGAGCCTGGCGACACGTCTACTCCAAGTGTAACAGATCCGGAGGAGCCGAGCGAATCTGACGTTGTTGATGAGTTGCCTGACGAAGACCAAGGTGATGGCGACCGTACACAGTTGGATAATGAGCAGTTAGCCTATGTTCTGGCATATTATATATGCGGCCTTGAGCATGATATGTCTGACTTAGCTCTATCTCCTGCAATGCTTGAGCAGGCAGGTTCGCTGTCTGGTGCTGAGCCGTTTGCAAGCCTGAAAGGAAACACATATTTTGAAGACCTTACTCTGACTGACAATGTTCTATCCTTCACTATTGAAGATGGAACAGTATATCGTTTTAACATCAGTGTAACTGATGGTTTAGTTACTGGAATAGAGTTTGCTAGTTAAGGAGGAATATGTCGTGGGTTCTCGTAAGAGTTCTAAGCGTAGTATCAAGCAAAAACTGAGCTCGACAAGAAAAGAGGTAGTTATCGCTTGTGTCTTTGTAGCATTGGCGGTTATCGTCTTTTCAGTGTATTTATTCGTGAACAGGGAGAAGCATTATAACGGGGACAATGTAGTTCTGGACTTTAACCCAGACGCCAGTGTTAATATCCCACAGGATGAGACGTTAGGCGGCGGCGAAATGGGTGACTTCACTGGTGAAAGTGTCGATAATGTCTTTGATGTGCCAGAAGATGCCGTGCTATATGATGCCGATAATGACTCACCTGATATAAGTACAACGGAGCCTGATAGCAATGAGGTTTTGTTGGACATGTTTTATGTAGAAGATGGCGTGCTATATGATGTAGCCGGGAATTCGCATGGCAGTATCAGCACATACAGGTCGCCGAACGGGGATACAGTCGACAGTGATGGCACAGTTCGTAGAGCTGACGGTAGTGTAGTCGGCAAGGTTCAAGTTTCTGATAAAGCAAAGGAGCCTGAGCGTCCATCGGCTAATCAATATGTTGAGATGTGTGTTCACTACATCTGCGGGGTAGATGACCCTATGTTTGAGAACTTCCTTTCTACGGAGCTTCGTAATAACTTTGGTCAGCTTTCTGGGGTAGAGCCCTATGCTTCGCTGAACGGAGTTACCGATTTTAAGATTGGCGAAATTACGGAATCCACGTTCTCGTTTACGGTAGGTTCTACAAAGTATACCTTTGAAGCGGCCTTCGACAATAATGTAGTTATAGGACTTAGGTATGTCCAGTAAGGGGGTAGTTTTATGTCAGCTGGCGATGTCATGGGCGGCGGCTTCAATCCTGATGCCGCTCGTTATGATAGGATGAACCGTACACAGCCTGCGGAGTTCGCTCCAGGTCAAGGAGCTGTTTTTCAGCAGCAAGATGCTTTTGCCCAGAGTTCGATGCCAAATGATCCAGGTGCGATGGGTGACATTTTCAACACTCAAGTAGGCGGTGGGGTATCTGCTGATGCTATGAACCCGTTTGGGCCATCAAGTGCTATGGGTGGGATGCCTGGTATGGGTGGCGCAGGCGGTATGATGGCGAGCCCAAACAGCATGGTTGGTGGTATGCAACAGCCACAGCAACAGCAAGATGCTTCCGATAAGTTTTGGGCATCTGTTGGAAAAGGTTTTAATTCCGCTACGACTTTCTTTAAGCAGGTGACCGAGGCTTCAAGGAAGCTGAATGTTCGATGGTATTCTGAGTGGGGTTTTCTAAATGCCAAGATAGGTGCTGGTATCATAGTTATTGGCATCGTCTCGAGGATGTTTGGTTTTGTCCAAGGGCTCGAGATAGCGGCAGGCGGTGCCCTTGTTGCGACATCTGGACTTGTTATGTGGCTATGGCTGACAGAGGCTGCACGTTCATGTTCATCTAAGTATAAAGATGAGCCAGCAGGTCCTGTGCAACAGCAGCAGCCAGCCCCACCAGCGAGTGATTTCGGATTTGGAGGTCAGGGTAGCGACTTCGGATTCGGAGACTCGGGGGGTAGTGATTTTTTCGGTGACGGCTCCGACTCGTTTGGCGATGATAGTTTTGGCCAATCCTCTGAGGGCGATGACTGGGGAGATGACCCGTATGGTGATGATGACCCATATGCCGGACTGGAGGAGGAAGATGACAAGCCGGAGCAAGGTATGTCCACAGTTGATGCTCTGAATAGTCTGCCAGAAGTACCTGCTGGTATGTACGAACGCAATTATTTGTGGGAGATGTTTGTGAAGGTTCTCCCAACAATGCATCCAGGTTTCGCTAAGATGCGGACAATCGATGAATCTGATGATGTGTTCCTTCGTTGGGACGATATGCTTCGTGAGGCCGCAGGGGTTGCTGGTTGTAAGGAAGATTTTCTCCCAGACTTGCTTGAGCTTCAGGAGAATATGTTTGTGGTAGTTGTCACCTGCAACCGTCCACAGGGGTTTAAGCCTGAAGCCACAGCGAATGAGTTGGCGAGTATCTATGCGTACAAAGACGGTACAAAGAATGACAATGTGTTTGCCAAGGTAGACACAGTTGGCGCAAAGTGTATCATCACAATCTTTAATGGTGCAGCTGCCATGATTTCTCTGAAAGACATGATGCTTCAGGAGAAGGCTTGGATTTGTGATACCAAGAATTATATACCAGTTGTTATTGGTATTGATCAACTTGGTCACGTTATCACGATTGACTGCAAGAAGTTGGAATCCATTATTATTACAGGTATGCCACGTTCCGGTAAATCTTGGTTAGTGCAGGCGATGTTGACTCAGATGTGTGCATTTACTCCGCCAAGCGAGCTTCATGTGTATATCTGTGACCCGAAGGATGAAGTGTCAGACTTTAAGGACTTCCGTTTTCTTCCTCATGTCAAGAAGTTTGTCGCAGGCGATGATAACATTGTGAAGACACTGAAGCATCTGGTAAAAGATGAGGCCCCAAGGCGCAAGAAGATTATCGGTGACGCTGGTTTCGTGAATATCTGGGATTTCAAGGAGCGCAATCCGAGTGTGAAGTTACCTGTAATCTATGTAGTCATCGATGAGGTCGTTACGATTGCTTCTCGTATGGAGAAAGAGACCTATAACGAGTTCAGAATGCTGTTGCGTGAGCTGATTTCACAGTTGCCAGCTCTTGGTATTCGTGCATTCCTAATCCCTCACGTTCTGAACAACGATATCATCGAGAAGAAGACCTCAGACCTTGTACCGTGTAAGATTTCTGTTTGTGGTGACGCAGACCATATCGAGCGTGCCACAGGTTCTAAGCCAAAGGACTTCCCGTATAAACTGGTGAATAAGGGCGACATGGCTGTTAAGTTGACTGGATTTAACAGCACCTTGTATGTGCATGGCCCAGCTCTGACAGACAGTAACCCAGGTAACGCTGTTATTTTTGACTATTTGCGTCAGGTGTGGGCGAAGTTGGAGCCAGGCGAGAAATCTGGCTCGGAACTGCACCAGACCTCTCCGTCTCAGAGCGCACAGACACCACAGCCAGCCACGATTCAAGTGGGAGACTTGTCAGGAGGAGCGGTAGATGAGCCTAACCCTGTAAGCGATGAACCTGAAGGCTTGGGGTATGCCGATATCGTTGGTGACGATGACGACACCGATGACTTCCAGTTGTTTTAGTTTGTAATCTAATTTCTAGTTCGAGGGGTAGATGCCTATGGTTAAGCACATTCCTTCTTTACACCCAGATTATCGCGAGTGTATTCTCGATATCGATATCTTTGGCAGAATTGTTTCCGCACCACAGCTAAGCTACGAACAGCTTAAAGAGATGCTGTTTGAGGAGTACGCACAGCGAACTCCAATGCCAACACTGGAGACTAAGCGGTACGAGCTTAGTCGTCCAGTAAGCGACGATTATAGGGTATCTTACGGCGGAGATCTTGAATTACAGGATAATGAATCGTTAGTTGACCTTCAGAGCAAGTCTTCTGGGGTAGTTTTCGAGGATCTGTCCTCGTTGATACCGGGAAATATTCATAGTGAAGTCCAGGAGCTCTTCAGATACGAATATGGAGCGCATGATGACTTCAGACAGCGCATCATAGACGAGTATGATGTTGAATCGCTTGAGGAGTTTAAGCCAGGCGTCAGAGCTATGGAAAACATAGTAGGCTCCACGTCCGAGGATGAATCTTTGGTTCTGTCTGACGAAGCTGTCGAACGTCTTGGCGAGGAGCCGGAGGAAGAAGGCCAGCTTGCTGAAAGTGGTGATGATGATGTTCCATCTTGGATGCAAGGTGTTATGGCTTACGGTCAAGTAGATGATTCTGATACCGATACGGAGGAAAATGGTGATATGTCTGTAGCGGATGATGAGCAGGAGCAGATGTCGTCAGATGATGACGATTATGATGTATATGCTGGGTATGATGATGAAGTAGTCGAAGGTTCTGATGACTCAGGCGGGGACGCCGAGGGAGACTCCGAAGACTATGTCGATGTGTATGCTGAAGACTCCGATGAAGAAGTAGCTGAGGAAGGTTATACTGATGTGCATGCCGAAGACCAGGAAGGAGACGGCGAGGAAGTAGCCGAGGAAGGTTATACTGACGTATATGCTGAAGATTCCGAGGACTCAGATGGTGACTATGTGGATGTGTACGCCGAGGTCTCAGAAGGTGATGACACATCTCAGGTAGTTGCCGAAGATGGGCAGGATGACTTTGGAGGCCCAGAACCTGGGGTAGTTCCAGCTGACGAGCCTGATGACTCTGGGGTAGGAGACGATGATGGCGTTGATTTCGGTGATATGACGCCTGATGCGCCAGACTCTGAACAAGTCGGTGACTCAGACGACGGCGTAGATTACGGTGACATAGACTCAGACGACGGCGTAGACTTTGGTGACATGCCACCTGATGATGAGCAAGAATCTGAACAAGTCGGTGACCAAGATGGTGGTGTAGACTACGGTGACGTTGACTCAGATGATGGTGTAGACTTTGGTGACATGGATGCAGAAGGTGAAGAGGAAGTCGAGGATGGCTCTGAACAATCTGAGGTTGGTGTCACTGGCTCTGATGACGATGATGTTTATTTTGGAGACGTCGAGGAAGAGCAGGATGACGGCGTAGATTTTGGTGATATTCAGGAGGAGGAACAAGAGGATGATGATTCGAGAGAAGAGGTTGAGGAAGAGACCTATCTGGAAGAAGCTACTGAAACTGTCACTTCTGGTTGGCCTAACGCTGGTGGTAGAGAAAGCGGTCAGTTCGGCGAAGATGACGGAGTAGACTTTATTGATGACTTGGACGATGGCATAGACTTTGTTGATTCGCCTAAGTCTGGTAGCATTTCTCCGAATCTTGGGGTAGTTCAGCCACCAGCACAGTATAAGCCTCAGAAGCCTGTGCCAGTTGCACGTCCAAGTCCTGAACAGGAGTTTGATAGAAGCTCCGAACCGACTGATATTCGTGCGTTTGTACGCAAGCACCCGAGATGTGAAGTACAGTTTGCTTTGAAGTTCTTTACGAAGAAGCAGATTGATGATGCAGTTCGTCTTGGTAGAATTATCAAGAAGGGCAATACATTGAGGTAGTTTACTAAATTCTATGAAGAGAGGTATCATATATGCTAAAAAGACTTGTTAGCTTTGTACTTCTGTTGGCGATGGTGCTGAGTCTCGCAGCTTGCGGAAGTACGGATGAGCTGAATACGTTGAATGGTTTGTCAGCGTTGAACTCCGAAGCATCAGTTACTGCAAACTACAATCTGTCGTATACGGATGAGCAGGAGCTTATCTATGCGCAGGTAGCCGACAGGAATCTTATTGATTTGTCAGCCCTAACAGCTTGTTCGGACGATGAAATCAATCAGGTACTGAACTACATGGACTCTGTGGATATGCAGTTGATAGGTAAGGTTCGTGTAGTTAGTTATGCAGACCATGTTGCGAAGTTTATGTATGACGGTTATCTTGAGGATGATGCCGTCTTAGACACAGGCATGACTAACTATCTGCTGTCGGTAATGGAGCAGACTCCTTACTATTGGCAGAGAACAAAGACAGTCATCAGGGGTATGGACTCAGTTTCACGTTCCATCGTGGTTGACGTAACATATAAGACCATTGGTTTCCAGAAGACGGTTGTAGCGGACAGTAAGATTGTTCTGGGTGAGCCTGATTACGATAAATTGTCCGAATCTCGTTTGAGAAAATGGTTGAGTATTCTCGGTAGACGGCAGAATAACCCGAATGACGCTACCTTGTATGCTATGGAGCAGTCCTTCCTCGAGTATTGGGGTAATCCTGAAGACATTATCAACGAGCAGCGTAGATATGACCCAACAACAACAGTTTATATGACTGGTAATCAGCAGACGTATTCAGGGCTGATTGACTCGGCGGCTGAGCAAACCGGGGGTACGTTAACAGTTCGGTATGTTCTCGTTCCGAAATACGTTCTGGGTATCAATCTTGGCGTTACTTGTGAGCATATGTACCTGATCAGCTATGCTCTTGACAATGATTATACAGCCGGATTTACTCCATTTGTTCAGGAAGGTTATCAGACGGTAACAGACAGCGTGTATAACCTGATTTACTCCTATTTCACCTGTGTTGATGAATCTGATTTCAATGGCTTGTATAAGTTGACGAGTGACTTCCAAGGCTTGGACAAGTATTACCAGGATGTGTTCAACTCCACGTTCCAGAAGCACAGTGGCTTCTCAGTTTCACTATTTGATATCACAGGTACGCATATCACTTGTGGTGTGACCATTTCTACTAAGGAGCGGGCACGCGGATCTAATATCACGATGCCTATCTACACGGATAGGTACTATGTGGAGATTGAGCTTGTTGACGATATGCTTAAGGTTAATAACATGGTGCTTCTCAGTCGGAAGCTTGAAGGCGAGCCAGCTATTGCTGAGGGCGAGCGTGATATGACTGGTTTCTCAGCTGTGATTGACCTTGATAACGATGATAAAGTTGCTATCGAGAAGCTGATTTGTGATTTCTCTGCTCTGCAGTTGGCGCAAGATACACAGTCCGATAAGTTCCTTGATGTGGTTGATGGCTCCATTACCTCGAACCAGTTGGCTATGCTGAAGACGAATATGACGTCTCTGTCTGGTGTTCAGAAGGTAGTGTTCTTGCAAAACTATCAGCAAGGTACTTCTAATTATGCATCTGTGCGGTGCAAAGAGCTGTATCAGTCCGAAAGCAATGCGATTGTCGAAGCTAACTGCACCTACGAGTTCATCCTCAAAGGTGGTAGGTGGTACATCTACAACTACGATGTGAATTCCAGTATTAAGCTTGACACAACAAACCTCAATACTGCGGGTAGTTTGTGTCTCGTTGAGCCTAACAAGGTTGTCTCTTATACGTCACAGCTTAAGGCCACCGGTGGCACAGATCTTGATGATGTCTCTGATATCTCTGTCTCCTACGACCATAAGGAGTACAAGCCCGTCCTTAAGAATGGTATTGAGGAGCAGGGTCTGGTACTGATGACTCCTGATACCGTAACAGTTGAGGCGTTCCAGGATATCATTCCGACGATGGGCCTGTCAGTTACTACTATGGAAGAGCTTGATGAGCATCTTGCGAAGATCGATGAATTCCTGCTGAGTGTTGACCCGAATACGGAGACATTGAGTGACTACATCAGGGGTATCATTTACGAGGTTGTTGCCGTGATTTACAATAAATCCGGTAGTCGCTATGCCAATATTGAGGCCCAGCAGAGTGCTATTGATGCAATCACCACGAAGTACAACGAGATGCGTGTTAAACTGAGCGAGATCCAGGAGAGCATAAAAGGGGTAGACAAGACCGAGTTGAAGGCCATGTTTGCCGAGTTTGATAACATTGGCCAGGTTTTGAGGTGATTTGATGCAGGTTACTAAGATTGTAACTAACAGTTTAACACCTCAGCAAGGTTGCGGAGTTTGTGGTGAGTTTACTGTTACGTTAGACGATTCTTTGTGTATCCATAGGGTTCGGGTAGTTAACGGCAAGAAGGGCCTGTTTATCACCTTCCCGAATCTTGGCGAGTCGAAGACAGGCCAGTGTCCTAAGAGGTATGTGGATATTGTTCATCCTACGAATAATTCTTTGAGGCAACATATCCAAGATGAAGTTCTGTCTCGGTATCACGAGGAGACTGGTGAAAATCCGGCATAATCCAAAGAGGGCTATCTCGTTGAGGTAGTCCTCTTTTCTTTGTTTTCGATGAACTATAGCAGTCAAGTTATGTTTGTTACAATCTTCTTTTCGGTGGTGTTTTTATGGCTGGACGTGCGAAAGTCGTTAAGTATTTCAATAATCGCTATCAAGGGGCACTCTCTGACCAACATTGCGAGGTACTCGAGGAAATCATTGATGTAGACCGTTCTCATGGATCATTTTCAGACTTTAAGCATATGATATATACCATGTCTGACTCAGACGTGACAACGTTCATTGAGGACATGGAGCAGTTTGGCACTGAGATGCACTCAGTCGATATTAAGTATGGTACTCTTGAGGATTACCAGACTGTTGGGGTAGCTTTTCTTGTCACGTCCAGACGGTGTATTCTCGGAGATTCTGTTGGACTTGGTAAGACAGTCGAGGTAGCTGGTGCAATCAACTATATTCGTAGCTTATATACAGAAGCTGGAAAGGAGATGCGTTTTCTTGCGTTGACACAGAAGAACTTGGTTCACCAATTCCGTAGTGAAATGGTAAAGTTCACCGGCTCTTTCGTCCAGCTTGTGGAAAGTGGTGAGCAGAAGATAGTTTCTATTTTTGAAGCGTCCAATCCGTACCAGGATGACCTTGCTTACAGTGTAGTTGGTACTCATGCACTTCTTACCACACCGACTTTTATTAAGTGGCTTGAGCAGTGTCGTACTCTTGGCAAGGGCTTCCCATTTGACACTCTTATCATCGATGAGAGTTCAGTACTTGGTGGAAATGCTACGCAGATTGTAAATGGTTATAAAGCCATTGCCAAGTATTTCAAGAATATTTTCTTCTTGAATGCAACGCCATTTGAGACTCAGCTCCAGGTGTTTTACAATCAGTTTGCCCTGTTAGATGATTCATACCTGCCGACCAAGACGAACTTCACCAAGGAGTATTGCGTCATGGATTATAGGGGTATGTTCCCTCGTCCGACTGGGCGTTATAAGAATCAGAAGCAGTTTAAGGAGCTCGTAGCCTATCGGTATATGGCCCGAACACGGCGAGAGCAAGGTGTTACTCTGGAAGGCTGTGATGGCAAGGTTGTTTTATCAAGTTTGTCACCGATTCAGCGTGAGTGGCTTAAGAAGTCACAGTTACGCCGAATGGTGTATGATTGTCCGACATACATCGATCCGACAATTGAGTTCAACAGCGAGAATGTGCCAAAGCTTGGCAGTTTGAACAGCCTGTTTGAGAACGAGATGGCAAATGCTGACACAGTTATCATCTTCTCACACTTTAAGGAGGCCCAGAAGTATCTGAGCGAGTGGCTGACGAAGAAGGGTATCTCAAATCGGGTCCTGAATGGGGCTACGAAGGATGCAGACCGTCAAGATATTATTGATGGCTTTAAGCAAGGGATGTACCGTGTATTGATAACGAACGTGCAAAAGGGCTTAAACTTTGGGTCATGTGACTATTGTGTGTTCTATAGTTTTGACCCAAATCCGTCAAGAATGATTCAGTTCGAGGGCCGTATCACGAGGTCGCTATCCATTGAGGGCAAGCACGTGTATATCCTGTGTTCACGTGGCCAGGAGTATAAGACCTTGAATGAAGTCGTTCGCCAGCGTGCAAAAGCAACAACGGAGTTTACGAATGCAGATATTTCTCTGGTGATGAGTATTTTGCTTGATAGTATGGAGTAAGTAAGGAGGTGCGCATATGTTTGTGTCTAAGAAGCGTCCGAAGATAGATGTTACTTTAATCGATAATATTGTCCATGCGCACTTGGACTATGTGAAGCATACTGGTATTGAGTTGACCTGTAGCGAGATTTCCGAGTTGCTTCGGTACTCGCTGTGTAATGCCCTGTCCCTACCAACCAAGGGGTACTCAGAGCGTATTGAGACCATTGGGGTAGGCTGTATCGGCACTATTAGTCATGTTCTCTCTGCGTATGACTTTGCTAATAAGCCGCTAGATATGCGCCAGGGCCTTTTAGAAGCCTGTGTGTACAGTATTGAATCTGCTCGAAACCGAGTATTGGGGGTAGGTAAGTATGAGTGAACCTATTTTTGAGCAGAAACAGCGTGTGAAGGCCACAGAAACGCTTATGTCTTTTGATGGGTGTCCAAACAGGTGTCGAGACGGCTTCTATATCGACCCATATAGGCATAAACGTGTTAGGTGCGACTATTGTTACGACCTTCGTAAGCGTTTCGTGAAGTCCGCTGTAGCAGTTGATGGTGACAAGACGATTGCGAAGGCTCTAAGGCTTGAGGCATCGTTTCTGGGGTACGGTAGTTTTGACCAGGACTCCATTTGGCCCAAAGAAAGACTAAATCGTCTCGACCAAAGTTCAGTCAGTTTTGTTAAGTTCATCCTCAAGCGTATGATAGAGCAGGTATCTCTTGGGGTAGCTATCGGTTCTTCTATCCTCTTGAATTTTGGAGAAAAGGCGCACAGTCAGAACTTTATATCCCCATTTCTTGTCCGCTCGTATATCAGCGGCCTATCCACTTCTCCGATGTTGACAGGGCGAGATCTTGTCTGTATGCGTGAGTATGAATCTGGTGTATTAGGTTCTGGGCTTGTGAAAGACTATGCAGACTTGAGCTACAGCGAAGCTACGAGAACGGACACTTGCCTTGTGTATTTGGATGCAGGCTCCGACAGCAGTGCTGTAATGGCGGCCAAGGGGCTTATGCAGTTGAGGGCTTGGTCAGGTAAGAGTACAGTCATTCTTACGGATTACTATGGCAAGGATATTTTTAATATGTGCGAGGATTTCCCAGAGCTGCATAAAGAGTATATTGCAAAGAATACGGATGCCCAGAACCGTAATACAGGCGACAGGATTATCAATGGCGAGATAAGTTCGTCGAAAGACCTTGCGCTTTTCGTGAGCGTTTATGAGAAGTTCACCGTGGATTTGAAGGACTCTCAGGGTGATGCCAAGAGTGAACCACAGAGTGCCAGCCTTCTTAAGCCGCTCGGTTCAGTCGGGGTAGGTTAATGAGGAATTTGTCAAGACGCTATTGACAATCTTGAGTATTTGTGTTATAATACTTACTGTAATAGGGTATTGACAAAACCAAATCATGCTAATTTCCTCTTTTCTCAGAGTAGGGCCACTCTCCCGCGAGTGGCCCTATTTCTTTTTACACGACTTGTGGTAGTTATCGAGTTCTTGTTAAAATAGCATAAGTTTGCAATATTGTGTAGCAGAGCGTATAGGTGTTCGTGTCGCTCTTCGTATTTTTTCACACTTTATCAACAAGTGTACGATATACTATTGACTTTTTCCGAGTTTTGTGGTATAATAGCAGTATGAAGAAACGCTATTCGCAAGTTTCATACGAAAAGTTAATGTAAGTCTGTGCTTCTTTAGTCCAAGTTTGTGTTTGAGCGTTTCGACGATATTTCCTATTATGGTTGTCCTATTTTTATGCAAAATTGGGAGGAATGTAGTATGAGTCATACCTATGACGACAGTAGCATTACTCAGTTGAAGGGTGCTACTCGAATCAGGTTGCGCCCAGCTTCCATGCTTGGTTCGTCAGGGCTTGCGGGAGCCCGTCATGGTTTCACCGAGATTTACGGCAATGCATTAGACGAGCACGCCGCTGGCTTCGGTGACCGCTTAGATGTGAGGTATCACGCCGATGGTTCCATTTCCATCCGAGATTACGGGCGTGGGGTACCTCTTGGCTGGAACGCCAACGAAGGTGTTCAGAACTGGAACTGGCATGTCATTTACAATGAGTTGTATGGCGGCGGCAAGTATGCCACCAACCAGGAAGCTCTGGCCCGTATCACTGACTGGAAGAAGTTCAACCCGAGGGATTTCGTGTACCTGTTCTCAGTCGGTTTGAACGGCCTTGGTGCCGCTTCCACTCAGTACACCTCTAAGTTCTTTGAGGTCAAGTCCTATCGTGGGGGTAGATGCACCTCTCGTTCCTTCAGGCAGGGCAATCCCATCGTAAACGGTGAGGAGTTCGATATGTTCTCCGCCACTCTGGATGAGATTCAGGCCATCGAGGAGGAAGTGTGCGACACTGATGAGCCGGACGGCACCTACATCCACTGGCTCCCCGATGACGAGGTATTTGACGATGTCAATATCGGTAGTGATTGGCTGTTAGACACCTGTCGTGATGTCGCTGGTGTAGCTGGTATAGAGTTGCACTTCGATGATGATATGACCGGCCAGTCCCTCGTAATTAAGGCTGGAACTTTGGAGGATGTTGTCACATCTCATTGTGGAAAGGCCATTGTCTGTGACGAGGAGGGCGAGCCGTACCTGTTTTCCTCTGAGGCGTTCAATCATGGCACTATGAAGGTCGAGGGTAAGGACTTTATTTGGGTGTGTACCTGTAATATTACCTTCGGTTTTACCAAGTCTGAGGTACAGCACAGTTGCTACCACAATGACGTCAAGATGATTTCTGGACGTCAGTATGAAGCCATCCGTGATGCGTTCAGTACCTTCATGCAAGAGCGGGGTACTTCCGCAGGCGTTCGCATTTCGACGAAGGATTATGACGGGGTACTTAATGTCGCCGTCAGCACTCATTCCAACTACGCTTCTTTCCGTAACCAGACGAAGGACGCTGTGGACGATATGTTCATCTACTCCACGATTCGTGATTGTCTGCTGAACAAGTTGCGTGTGGAGTATGGCAAGGGCAGTAAGGCACTCCTTGACTTGGTAGAGCGAGTAGTTGATGAGGCAGTTGTTCGCATCCAGACCGAGGAGTACCGTGAGATTGCCAAGCAGACAGCCAAGATTAAGCGTGAAAAGGCTCCGCCTAAGTTTGTCAGTTGCGACGCCTACGAGGGCAAGCGTTATGACGAAGTGGAGTTGTGGATTACTGAGGGCGACTCTGCTATGGGTGCTGTCAAAGAAGCCCGTAATAAGGTATTCCAGTCCATCTTCCCCATCCGTGGTAAGGGTCTGAATGTGGCAAAGGCGAAGATTAAGAAAATTTTCGCCAATCAGGAGATTCGTAAGATTTTCTCCATCATTGGTACAGGCTTCGATTTGCCTAACCTGCGTAACGAGAAGTTGTTCAACATGGACGACCTTAAGGTTGGCAAAATTATCATCGCTACTGATGCTGATGAAGACGGCTACCAGATTCGAGTTCTTCTGTTCCTGACATTTTATCGTCTGGCCCCGCAGTTGCTGACCAGTGGACGAGTTTTCATCGCCGAGACACCGAGGTTTGGTATCCAACTCACAGACGGTTCTCGTGTGTATGCGAGGAATGATGAAGACCGTGACAAGAAGCTAAAGGAGTATGCAGGACGAGTTGCCAGCATCAGCCGTTACAAGGGCTTGGGCGAAGTCAATGCAGATATTCTGCGTGAGACGACTGTACACCCTGACACCCGGACTCTTGTTCCTCTGACAATCGACCTGACAAATCAAACTGAGCGCGACCTTATCGATTCTCTGTTTGGTGCCGATAAGTTTGGGCAGCGCAAGTCCATCATTTCCACAATCCTTGGTGCGAATGTCGCCGATATGCTGGACGACAACGCCCTGTTGATTGGCGAGATTGAGGACTCGGACATTGATGAAGGTGTCGATTACGAGGCCGTTGAGGTGTAAGTAGCCCGCACAAATGGGGTAGCTCTCTATCGAGTTACTCCATTTTTGCTAATTGATTGGAGGTAAGTATGCGAGACTATATTTCTGTGGATTTGGAGACCACCGGCTTCTCTCCAGAGACATGTGACATTATTGAAATCGGAGCATGGAAGGTAAAGGAAGGGGTAGTTGTCGATAAGTTCCTGACATTAGTTCGCCCCATCATGTATATTCCAAGGACGGTTCAGGAGATGACTGGCATTACGATGGATGATGTTGCCGACTGTCAGACGATTGAACCCACCATTGTTGAGTTCCATGACTGGTGTGAAGGTATGCATTTTCTTGGGCATAACCTTCCGTTTGACTATAAGTTCTTATGTTTCAAGGGCAAACACGCTGGGGTAGATTTCTCCGTTGGAGGAACCAGGCAAGGTATAGATACATTGGCTCTGAGCCGTCAGTATTTGAACCTTCCAGGCAACAAGCTGCAAGATGTGGCCGAGTATTTCAACATTCATGTGGAGGCGGCACAAGGCAGCATGGGTTATCACAGAGCTGGCTATGACTCATATATCACAAAACTGGTGTATGACCATTTTCTGTATGGCTATCCCAATATCTTGCCGATCAGTACGCCAACTAAGTTGGATGATAAAGATGGTAAGTATGGAAAGCCTGTTATCATGGATACACTCGATTTCTAATCATTTGGGGGTAGTTTAATATGTTTCGCTCTAAGCTGATTGCGTTTCTGAACAAGCAGGTGTGGTTGCAGTACATCTTTGTGATTCTGCCTTGCATAATGGTATCAATCTATGGATTTGCCTACCTGATGGACTACCTTGGTGTCTACGAGAGTCTGTCATACAACTCCAGTATTTCGGAACGTGCTTACGATGTTAGTTCTTTGAAGGAAGTCGCATATACGGATGTTGACGACGAAGGTGCCGGTCATGCAGTTATCGGCACAGACGTTATTTCTGAGGAGCTTGTCAAGGTAGATGACGTTATTCTTTATGTGCAGATTTACGGCCAAGATTGGTTCAATATTGTGACTGGCTCAGGTGAATCTATAACAACTGCGCATTGTAGTCTGTTTGATGTTGAGGAGTACAATAAAGAAGGTGCAGTTGTTACATACGGGGACTTTAGTCACGAGTATGAGTATGGTGCTGTAGTTTGCGGTTTGACTATTTCACCAGAGGGTATGTGGCGAGTTTACTTTATGAATAGTGCTGAATGGTACTATGACTTAGATTCGTTGAGCATGGTAGAGTTACTTCCAGGTGAAGGGGGTAGTTACAGAGTTCGTGTCTACAATCGTTATGAGGTTACATTCGACGATTTTGACATCAATTTCTGTTGGAATCTACCAACAGACAATCTTTACTACAATGAGATGACTGGCTCTTTTGTAAGAAATATATCTAAAGACTACGGTTGGACTTTCATCTTGCGTGCTAATCTCCTGATTGTTATTCTTGCGGTTGCTGTTTATTGTCTGTTGCTGAAGGAGATTGAGCGGCGTAAAGAGTTGAGTTTGTTGGATAATCCGTATCTCCTTAGAGCTGACATGTTTGCCTTGTGCCTTTCGATATTCTTGGTTCCATTCACTTTGATAATGCCATAAAAGTTATCATATACCCTTGACATTTCATCAGTTTCATGGTATAATAGAGCAAGCTGGAAAACTAAAAGCTACTTATTGAGTAGTTGTCCAAAACTGTAAGGTACTTTTCCAGCGTAGGTATAATGGTCGAAGTTTTATTTTACGATTGGAGCTGATGTGATGAAACCACGGAGATTGAAGTGTGCCGTTGGCCGCTGTCAGGTATGTGACTCAGACGCAGTCCTAAGTATTTCTGTAAAGTATGCCGACAAGAAGCGGCACTTCAGTGTTGTCTGTAGTAATGTAGACTGCGGCAGAAGGACTCCAGGGTACAATACTGAGGCCGCCGCAATCGCCGCTTGGAATAGCACATGGCAGAAAGAAAGGAAGGTAGTATAGCTTATGTCTGATGTCCCTGTCTATGACCTGTCTACGATTTCCTCTGGGGTAGATTATCTTAAAGATGGCTACCTCGAGTATGCAAAGGAAGTTATCACAGGTCGTGCCTTGGCAGATTGCTACGATGGCCTAAAGCCTGTCAATCGGCGCATTCTCGCCACACTTTTCAACGACAAGGTCACGAAGGCGCATATGAAGTCCGCCCGTGTTTCTGGCAACGTTCTGGCCTTGCACCCTCATGGCGAGGGTTCTGTGTATGCGGCAATGGTGCTGATGACACAGCGTAATGGCAGTTTGGCCTTTCCTCTGATAGATGGTGCTGGCAACTTTGGAGGTGTGTACAAGGATGACCCTCCTGCGGCTATGCGTTATACGGAGGTTAAGCTCCATCCGAACGCCAAGGAGTATTTCGGCCAGATGCAAGGTATCGAGCAGGTGCCGAACTTTGACTCCACTTTGAAGGAACCTGTGGTTCTGCCTGTGAGTTTCCCGGCTGTGCTGGTGAATGCTACATCTGGTATCGCAGTTGGCTTTCGAAGCAACATCCCGTCCTTCAACTTCGTAGACGTGTGTAACCTCGTTATCGAGTATCTGGATAAAGGCCAGTGTACAACGGTAATTGAGCCTGACTTTGTGACAGGCGGATATTACGTCCGCAATCAGAAGGAGCTCCTGAAGTTGATGCGTGCTGGTTCTGGTAAGCTGAAGCTCCGTGCGAAGCATATCGTGGACGGCAAGAAGATTGTCGTAACGGAAGTACCATACGGCAAGACCATTCAGAAGCTCCTGCGTCAGATTAACGCTCTGAATGAGAACTCCATTCGCAATGCCTATGATACGGATGACTTTGACCACGGAGCTGGCTTTACGGTGGACTGCTCCAGCAAAGCCAGGGTAGATGAGGCCATGTACGCCATGCTCAAGAATACTGACCTTCAGTATTCCTACAGTGCAGACATCACCGTGGTGTTGAATGGCACTCCAAAGCGTATGGGTGTTTGGGAAATCATTGAGGAGTGGACGAACTGGCGGCGTGGGGTAGTTTCTAAGGAGCTCCAGTTCCAGCGTGATGCCCTTCTCGATAGTATTCGTGAGGCTCGAGCTTTCATGGCAATCGTCAATGCCTATGACAAGCGCATGGAGCTGGTAAGCATCATCGCTGATAAGGGTCGTGCCGCTGGCAAGGAGTACATTCGTAACAACTTCACTCGTGAAGAGGTTCCTGAAGACCTGATTGACTTCTGCGCCAGCCGTTCTCTTCCTTCCTATCATGACGGCGGTAGGCTTCGTGATGCATACTACAACGGTGAAGTTCAGTTGAAAGCACTGGACAGCCAGATTGCTGGTATTGATACGGTTATCCGTAACGATATGAAGCGTCTCATCAAGGAGTACGGCCCGACAATGCAGAGGCGTACGGAAATCACCACGAGGGATTACGAGTTCTCCGAGGCCGAGAAGCCTACTGAGAAGTTTGTGGACAACGGCCAGTGCCTGTTCGAGCTGAGAGACAACTTTATTCGCAAGTTGCGGTATGCGGCACCTAATTCTGATGCCCAGTATGTGATCGATGGCAAGGCGGACGATACGCTTATTGCTTTCGATAATAGGGGTAGGATTCTCCGTATTTACGGTACTGACCTTCCTCTGAGCGGCGCAGGAGATGTCGGCATTTATATGCCGAACTACCTTGGCATTAAGGAAACTGATGACTACAAGGTGCTGTGGATTGGCAAGCTGTCCGGCCAGGAGCTGATGTTGCTGTATAAGGATGGCAATGTAGGCTTCGTGGATACCAAGGAGTGGCTCTACAACAGTCGGAACGTTAAAGTCTTGAATAGGGGTATCTCTCAGTCGTCAGCCCCTATGCTCGGTGCCGTTCTGGAAGACATCCCTGAAATGTTGTATGTGTCCGATGTGGACGGCAATATCGCTTGGGCTAGTGTTGCCGATATCAAGCGTAAAGACCGCACCGCAAAGACGCGAGTTTTCGACCTCTATCATGGCAAGAGCATCGATAGTTATCTTCTCGCCGATTTCGCAGTTGGCACTATTCTGGTGAATAACTATGGTGCATATGCGAATAAACTCCGTCCTCTGCCTGACCTGTCCGACTTCCGTGGCGACACGAGTGAGTTTGTGGACATGATGTAAGTTACCCACAAAAGTATGGTGGCATGGTTGGTTTTCCAGCCATGCCACTTTTTCTATGATTTGATGTTAAGCCTTTTGACCGAGCATAAGAGCGTTTGAAAGGCGGTGTTTGATGTGAAATTGTTGTATGAAGTGTATTTCGCTCTTATCAATAATAAGCTGATTCACTATGAAAGGCACTACTTGGTAACCTTTGATATTGTAACGTTTGAGTATAAGCTATGGGCTTTAGATGGCCAGTTCGGGGTAGTTCACATTGAGAGCTTCAAGAGTAAGATGTCTTTGTTGTTTACGTGGCGTATTCTTATGGGCAGGAGGGAAGTTTCGTGTCTCTAATTAAGTATGTTGGTATGCAAATTGATGGCGGAGATGTAGGTGTAGAGTTTCCTAACAAGACTATACTGTTCGTTCGTGGTAGATTGAACGAGCATTTTCTTTATGTCATGGAAAGCCTATTAGCTCGCGACACCTCGGGGTATTACTCGGATTTGGACAGTCATGCTGGCAAGTTATACAGCGATATAGATGGCCATCTGGTTATGTTGTTCAACGATGGTGCAATTCAGTCGAATGAGCGTGTGATTCAGGTGTCGGGGGTACTGCCGTCAATCCATGTTGTCCGTTATATTGGGGTAGGAACAACCTTCAGGAGCTTTCATTTAGAGAGTAGTCTGTCAACATATTCTACAGTTTACTCGGATATGCGCAAGTACTCACACGTAATCGACGATGCAAAATGGGTACGTTTAATCTCTGTCGTGAATGACCTGTTGGGCTTTGAATTTGTGAAGCTTGAGGATGAGAAGTTGAGCTTTTCGCCCAGTGCGGACTGTAAGTTTTCTATAGAAGCCCAGAAGTTCGTGTATATGCTGATGGCGGAGTGCTATTTGACGCCGGATGGCTTTAGGCGCATTCTTCTATTGAGTGATATTCCGTTCTTGGAGAAAGAGGACGAGGTAAAGTTCATAAACAAGTTATGTGCAATCCCAGGAGCTTCTTTGACCCTTTCAACATCTGGGGTAGGAACAAGTGACATTGAGCCATACAACTCAATGTCCTTTCTTAGTGTGTAAGCTACTTCTTTCTGAGTTGAACCTCCAGATATGCTATTGTAGGTAGCTTTTTATCGGAGGTTTTATGTTCATGGCCGATGAAGTATTCAAAACACCTGAAGAACGTCTTGGCGAGTTAAGCGACCGCATTATTTCCAGTGTTATTGGAACTGATGATTTGTCTCTCGCAAATAGACAGTATCTTTACGGGCAATTTTATCCAAGCATCTTGAAGAACGAGAACTACATAATCTATTTAGTGTTCTACAACTTCAAGGATAGGGGCATTACCCCTGACACAGAGTTCCTTAAAATGTATCTGATGCGAAACATCAAGCTGCTTCGTGAGAGTCACCCGTTTATCAATCTCACGGAGTTTAAGGACTTGGATGAAGACCCATGCCACGCATACATAGCGGCTGTAATTAAGCAGTTCGTGCGCCTACAGGGTATGGAACCGCTACAGAAGCCAGAGTTTATGCTAGACGTGGAGAAGTATCGTCAGGAGTTCTGCGCCTATGAGATAAATCAGGCGTATAGCACGAGTAAGATGATACTCTATGATGGGGTAGATATCGGTAGCCGCAAGTTACAGGGGTATGATGACAGTGTCTCCTTTGTAAAGAAGAAGGTGGCTGACATTGAAGCTCTTATGAACAAGACGACAGGTGCCGGTTTCATCAACTCCAGAACGGCTGGGGTAGAGGATGATGCGTCCGACACCAAGCCTACCAAAATCGGAGACTTCGACTTAGTATCCGAGTTGGATGAGAATTTGGGCGGTGTTTTCACATCACTGTTCTATAATATTCTCGCCCCGACGAAAGGTGGCAAGTCCAAGTTTACAACCCGCATGGTTCATACTATTATCGTGAAGTACGGCCATAACGTATCGGTTTGGGCGCACGAAGGTGGCTACAAGGCTTGGTGGGCGCAGTTACGAGCCATCCACTACGAGTATCTGTATATCAGAAGTGCTCAAACCAGTAACAAGGTAGTGCCACTATCTCAAAAGGATATACTGTATGGAAATTATCCTAATGAGGAGACGAGAATGCTTGAGGAATCGTCAAAGCTGGATTTGTTCACGAACCCTAACTACGGCGTTATCAATATGATTGACCGCCCGTTTATAGCGGAGACGTTCATAGACGAGATTGAGACGTCTGTACAGCTTAATGGTAGTCGTGCCGTATTGATTGACTATCTCCAGCTCATCGGCTCCAATGATAGGGGTAGGTCAAAGCCGCAGGTTATCGGTAAGGCGTACCAGGATGCACTTTCTTATGCGAAAAAGCGCAACGTAGCTATGATTTCTCCTTCGCAGTTCACACAGGACTTTATGAACGAGATGGCGAAGTCCAAGGACGGCCAGACCCACGAGGTTCGTACAGCAGGCGGTGAAAGTGCTGAGATTATTCGTACTCCTGATATAAATATTGCCTTGTATGCCAGCACAGAAGACCTCATTCGTAAGGAGATGACAATCATGTCAGTTCCGAGCCGTCTGTGTGAGCCTTTCCCTGATGTGCATATTTACGCAGACTTATGTTCGTGCGTATTCTCCAGCTTGGAGAGCGAGTGATTGCTGTGCATTGGGAGCCGATAATACGAAGAAGTATCTCGAGATATTGGGGGTAGTTAAATGATTTACGCTTTGGTAGGCCGTTCATACAGTGGCAAGGAGGCAATTGCCAGTTACATTCGCAAGTATCACAATGGAATGGTTCGAAGGTTTGTCAAATATACGACAAACATGTGTGCTGGGCACAAGAGATTCTATCACATGCCAATAGCTCAGTATCGAGCATTAAATCCGGAGGAAATCTTTTATACCACTGAGGCTGGTGGGCATATGATTTTCGCTAAGAAGTCGCAGTTTACCGCCGACAGGGATGTCACCTATATCGTGGATGACCCTATGGGTATCGCTAAGATTGATGAACTTGGTATCCCATATGTCATAATCTACGTCACCAGTCCTCGCGATGTGCTGTTGGAGCGTGCAGTAGCTGCTCGTACTTCCATCCAGGAGGTAAAAAGTCGGTATCTGTTCGCAGACGCCAGAATGATTAACTTCAAGCGTGGGGGTAGTTACAACTTCTATGTGGACACGAGTATCGTAAGCGAGAGGAATATCCGCACTATGCTTGATTTCTTCCTTGCTGGGGTAGATGCTTGGAAAGAGAGCCATCCATCTGCCCTCCACCCGCCATTCATCTGTGAAGCCTTTGGTGATGATTGGCTCTCTGGAGCAGTTTCGGCTGGTTTCTTGCAGGCCCCTATTGAGGTAACGTGACATGGTTGTTCTTGTGGTCGGAAAGACCTGTAGTGGCAAGGATACAGTAGCCCACTATCTGGAAGAAGCATATCACCTAAACAGGGTAGTCACTTACACAAACAGGCCCATGCGTCAAGACGATACGCAGGGTGTATCTCACATCTTTATAGAAGGTTCTGAAACGCCTGATTATGATGATATGTTCTCTAAGACGGAGATTGCCGGTTTTTGGTATTTTATGCGCAAGTCGCAGTTGTCTGATGGGAATTTCGTGGCAGTGGTTGACCCGAAGGGCGTTGAGGACTTTCGAGATATAGGCATTCCTTGTGAAGTTGTCTATGTGGACTGTCCAGAGGAGCTTATATTGCAGAGGGCGGTAGGACGTGGAACCGATCCCGGGGTAGTTATTACCCGTCTCGACTCAGAGCGTGAACGTTTTGACGAGTTTAAGCAGTCCGGCGAGTATGACTACCTCATATTGAATGTAGGTACAGTTGACGAGCTAAAGTTGGCTGTTGATGTGTTCATGGGGTAGTTAATCTCGACCGAAACTTGGAGCTACCTGTGCTGACCTGAAGTCCTGTAGACCATTTCGACTTTGTCCAGGTTTTGCGTGGAAAACGTATTTAGCTAAGGCATTCACGGTATGAATATGTCTACAAAATTTACTGATATGAAGGTTTTCTGAGAAATTTCGTCGATTTTGGAGATTTTATTCTTACTGTCAGTGTAGGACAATCTACTGGAGACTGTCCGTATATTATCTAATATGGAAAGTAGGTATGTTCATGAAGCGTTTCCTGAAAATCGTAGGTATCGGTGCCGTGAGTGCGGCTGTAACTGCTGGTGTTGCGGCGGTTATTCATAAAGTTACCGCTGTGCGGAAGTTCGATGAAGAGAAGTTCTACTCGGAGGAGAATCCTGAAGGAGGTGGCCCTTCCCACGCTAAGTGGCATGGCGATGGGAAGGCCACGTGTCCCGGCTACGAGGCCCACCATATGCCGAGTGGCACCATATCCTTCTGTCCGTATAACGTGGAGGGGTGTCTTTCTCCGTCTGACTTTGATCGTCCGCTGTCCACCTGTCCTTGTGCTGGCCTTGATAGCTGTTTGCGTAGTCATACTCTTATTAACAGCTATGACGGGAGTTACTTTGGCGACCTGATTGAGGCTTTCGGAGGGCATGAGCCCGACCCCACCACCTACGAGGAACAGCTTGGGGCAGTTGATGGCGTTTCAGTTGATTTCGGCGAGAGCTGTGGCGAGGACTTCGTTGTGGATGAGGACGATGGCTTCGATTGGCTGAACGAGGGCGAAGACGAGGTTGGTGATGATGACTCCGAGCCTGGTTTGGATACATATGATCCAGAGGAGTTGGAGGATGAAGCTCTGATCGACGGCCAGGATATGGCAGGTGCGTACATTGATGAGCCAGACGACTCTGGGGTAGATTTCTGCGAAGAGGACGAGGACGAGTGCGAATGCGGCTGTGATGGCGACTGTGATTGCGGAGGTGCTTGTTCTTGTGGAGGGGCTTGTTCCTGCGGAGGAGCCTGCGGATGTTCTGACGCAGACGATGAGGAACCGTCCGACGTCGGTGATGCAGACGCTGATTCCGATGCTGATGCCGAGGCTAAGAAAGCCTATGAGGAGAAGCGCGAGAAGTTCAGAGCTGAGGGTCTGCTTTGCGTAGGCTCTTGGGAGGACTTCGAGTGCGAGGAACTCAAGACCATGCTGATGAATGGAGTTTCCATCGAGGAATGCGCCAGTCACTTCAATCGGAGTGTTCAGGCCACTGCAAGGAAAGCCTGCAAGCTAGGTATCGCCATTGAGACTTAAGGATGGTACGTTATGCCCGATATACGAAGTTGTTATGGCGCAAGGTAAGGTCATTGGACTGATAGCGAGACACGTCTGTTGATAGAGCTAAGCGAGGAGGGGTACTCCGTTCGAGAAGCTGCGAGTTTGCTGTGTCGAAGCGAGCATGCTGTACACATAAAGGCAAAGGCTCTTGGCCTAACTTTCAATCGTGCAAAGAGTTGGTCTGTTCATGATGTTGTGAGATTGAAGGAAATGGTATCGGAGGGGTACTCCTCATATGAAATTGCAAATGAGCTCGAGCGGACGTGTAGTTCAGTCGAGGGAAAGGCATATGTTCTTGGGTTGTCGATAAAGCTGTCTTGTGACAACAGTATGGATACTCTCACAAGACAGGGCCTACCTTGGACGGATGAAGAGGACGCTGAACTTAGGAGGAAGTTTCGTGAAAAGTGCTCAGTCGAGGAAGTTGCTAAAGCACTTGGTAGAAGTCCTTGCTCAGTCCGCTGTCGAATGTTCCGTCTTGATGTAAAGATGCGGGGTAGGTAAATTCCATGTAGTTTGGAGGTTTCCTTGTGGCAAACAGTCTGGCACTTAAATGGACAGATGATGATGTCAACAAGTTGATTGAGTTGTGTAACAACGAGGTGACACCAGCAAAAGCGGCAGAAGCTCTTGGTAGGAGCAAGAGCAGTGTTATCAGCAAGGCAAGACAGCTTAATCTGTGGTTCTTGCGTGAGGACAGTTGGACAAGCGAGGATATAGACACCTTGCGAGATATGGCAAGCAAAGGTCGTTCTGTCGTGGAGATTGCAGGAGCTTTGTCAAGGTCTTGCAGAGCTGTAAGGGCTATGGCGAAGTTCTGGGGTATCTATATCGTGAAGACTCGTGACAGTTCTGATTGTATGAAGCCTAAGCGTTATCGTGACTCTTGGACAGTTGCTGATGATGCATACCTGAGTGATGGTATCAAAAGCGGCGTATCCCCTGAGCAACTGGCTTCTGACCTTGAGCGTAGCATAGACGGTATTTATAGCCGTATGTCTAAGCTCGGTATAACCATCTGCGGAGTTTGTTAACCGAAACGACAAGTTGAGCAAACCTTTGTGCAATACTTGGGGTAGTTCAACTTGTCGTTTTAATATTGTAGATTGTGAGAGTTTGTTTTCCGATGTTTCTTCTGCGCGGTTCATTTCGTGTTAAGTTTTTTGAAAAACGAGAACGGGGGTAGGTCATTGTGTCACTTGTTAGAAAGATAGAGCACATTAAGGAATCGGAGATTTTCAAACTTGTCTTTGACGGCAAGGTGCTTGGCCTACGTACTAAGATAGCCAGCCTTTCTGATGACTCGTTCTCGTATCATGATTTCACTTTGGAAATGGTTGAGGATAAGGCATTACAAGACTTTGTTAAACATATCCAGAAGGATATGCGAAGTATTAAGCTATATCACGACGGAGCTGGCCTTCTCGTTTCTGAGGATGAAGTAAAGAATAAACTTACAGTTCAGGAGTTTGAAACCCCTGAAGCTGTGTATAAAGAGTTGTCCATAATGAGGGAAATTTACGAGCGAAAGCGGGGTGTATAGCGTGTATAAGGTTATCAGCAAGATGACAAAGGAAGACGGGGTAGTTTATGCAGTGCTATCGCCTGAAGGTGTCTGCGAGGTCGTTCCAGAAGATGACTTGAAATTATTGACATCTATCGGTTTTTCAATGACTACGGTTGGAGGAGTTCCTCTTTCTGTCGCAGATGGTAAACTGGTATGCGATGTAGAGGAGTACATTGAGGAGCCAGAGGAGCCTGCTGAAAGTGACGAGGAAGATGGATATTTCGACCTGTATGGTGATGAAGATACTGAGCCAGATGGTTCCGATGAGGAGCCCGAGCATGATGACTCAGATGATTACTCCGAGATTTACGGTGAGGATGACACGGAGCAAGAAGGGGTAGCCGAGGATGACGATGGCCTGTACGATATCTATGGAGCTGATGATGAAGGTTCTATAGATGAAACGAAAGTAGCGAAGCTCTATCGTCTGTTATCTGATGAACAGATTACTATTCTGAGACGGTACTATCTGTGGTACAGTCAAAGGTTATTTGAGGGAGCTCGGGGTAGTGGTCTGAACACTCGGTTCAGTAACGTCAACGCCGCTAACAGAAAGAAGGAAGCACTCGATAGGCTTCGTGGGGACAAGGATTTCAGATATGCTGGATTCTTAGATACCGGCAGTATTGATGCTGGTTATTGTTGTTCACTTGGTCACCGTGTGCGATATATGCACTTAGCATGGAACGTGAAGGCTGGAGATATTGATATCGCATTCTTCGGCCAAATGTACAATGATGATTTCCAGGCAGCTTATCCAGATTATTGGAATGTAATCAATTCTCCTGAATGTCTCGTCTTTGGTATCAACTGTATAGGAGATTTCTTCGATGTTGACGAAGAGTGTCTGAACCAGTTGAAGCAAGCCCAGCGCCAGTCCCTGAAGGATATGGCCGAGATGTATGACATTATGTCAGCAAATAATGCGCAGTCCTTGGTTGGAATTAAGGATAGCTTCAAACTCATGGATGAGGTTATGAAGACTATATCAGTCCTCGACCTTAAGCGCAAGATGATGAAGCAGACACCTATTATGCCTTTGATGGTGTCATTCTTCTACAAGCAGTTCCGTGATGCAGATATCCTTCCACCAAAGTCACTTGTCCAGGAAGTGCGTAGTTGTCTGATAGGTTGGACAGATGGAACGAAGTATTTCAAGAACCAGTGGTCGAGATTTCTTCGTTATCCTGACGAGACGTTCTATGATCGACTCCGAGTTCTTGTAAAGAAGCCTTATTCTGGGGTAGTTGACGAGCTCAAGTCTTACCAGAAGCGGTCAAGATCTCTAAGTTCTGTGTCGGAGGTTTCTCCACTGGCTAACTTTGTGTATATTATGTTCACATATGAAATTTGTGGGCATTATAAGTACACAGCTACTAAAGAAGGCTATCATGACGAAGGTGGATGTGACAAGCGTCTGGTAGTTGCCCCATTTACTATGCACTACAAGAGCAGTTTGCACAACTATTTCGAGGGCGCCGACTTTAGTATGGACATCTTGCTTAAGTTGTTTGAACTGTATAGGCTGTGTTCAGAAGCGTCTGCGAAGTATGGGCAGAAAGACGGAGAATATACTCTGTCATATTTCTATAAGTCATATAGCGGGGGCAGTATCCGTGAGGTAAGCCTATTCGAGCAGGAGTATGGTGGAGAGCCTGTTAGACCTGTTCGTAACATCCTGAAGAAGTATGCAGATTCTACTGGTACTGATATCAATAGACTGTATTTAGTACTGAAGTTTATGTCTATCCCGTCTGCGAGTGTTCGTGGTTTCTTGGACAATATCTTGAAGATTGGCTTTTGTAGAACGTACAAACTGTTCGAGGATTGCGGGGTAGGCACATGGAGTACTGGGTATAATCGTCGTCCAAAGTATAATATGCAGGTTCTGACTGGACGGCTCGTAGCTACATTCGCGGAGTTTGATGATATGTACGCTAAGTTGTCTGATTTTTGCAAGACAACGTCAGAAGCTGAGCTTGCTGAGTATGAGGATGAGAAGCGTAAGGAAGAGGAGCGTAAAGAGGCCGAGCGTAAAGAGGCTGAGCGTAAGGCCGATGAAGCTCGTCGTGCGGAGGAGGCCAGCATGAAGGAAGAGGCAGAGAAAGACCCGTTAGCTGATGTTGCTGACACAGCTACTATTGAAAAGTACGAGAAGAACCCACCTAAAACTCCAGCTGAGGTTGTGGAGTATCTCAACGCTAAGGGGGTAGGTTCAATCACCGACCCGCAGTTTGATAGAGCGAAAGCTATCTTAGGCACTGTGGCTGGCAGTGGCCGCGCACCGTCTGAGAAGCAGTTCTATTACATCAAGAAGTTGTATGAGGAAATTGCGTCTAAGCCGTATTCAGGGACATCCGCTTCTGGTGCTCAGCCACAGGCTGAACGTGTTAAGTTGGAAGACCGTAAGGACATCAGTGACGCCATTGAGTGGGTAAGAGGCCATGATATTCGTGCGAAGGCCATCGCCGCCGAGCAAGGGGTGGCTGATTACGACTTGATGTGTAGAATCCTGAACAGTATCGCAAGGTATAAAACCATCTCAGAGAAGCAGATGAAGTATGCAGAGATGGCCCTCGCTATCGTGGAGGAGGGCAGGATGTGATGTAAAGTTTGTGAGTTTTACCTGTGAGCTGTTATTAAATAGTGAAAGCGACAAGTTATGCCTTGCGCTCAGAAAGGGGTTATTAAGTATGGCAACTGCGGATAAGAAGAATGACAAGGCCACTCGCGATAGGGCTAATGTCGCCGCTGGACGTGCGAAACAGATGCCTGAGAGTGTGCAGTATGCTATCGTCACCATCCTGCCGAATATCGTAAACGGGGCCTTTTGGGGCTTCACAGACAAGGCTGGGGTAGAGAAGCATATCGAGGCGATTCGGCAGGCAAACGGCAATATTTCCGCCCGTTTGTTGGGTAATGCCTGTTTGATTGAGGCCAATCCGAATTTTCTCGTGAAGGCTGTTGCGTCCATTGACCCAGCCGCCATGACTCAGGGTCACATTGACAATATGCGGGAGAAGAAGGCGGAGGCTGAGATTGCTTTTGAGAAGTTCCTTATCTCGAAGGGCAAGACCAAGCAGGGCCAGCAGCCGTTTGGCGGGACAATCGGCATTTACTGCATCAATGATGTCAGTACGATTGCGTACAAGGGAGTTAACTATCCTGCGTTCCGTGTGGATATGCAGACTGCTCTCGGTATGCTTGGGCGATATGGCTACAAGATTAGCATTAACGGCCAGTTTGTTGATGCTATGACAGCCGCCAACGCTGGGCAGTCTCTGTGGTCGTCCACGATTCTGTCCCCGACTAAGACAGGGCTGTTTATCAATGTACAGAGCACGTACACCAACGACCAGATTAAGCAGTTGGAGGCCCAGTTCAAGGCCAGGTACGGTATTAAGTAATCAACTGGCTCGGGAGTAGCCATAATGTATTGTCGAGCTTCGTGTTACGATACGAGGCTCGACTTTACTTTTGCTTGATGAACTATATCATCCAGTACATTTAAGGTGAAAATTTTCGCTTTTTGTGCGTGTAATGTCAAGAAATCTTGGGTAGGTGATATCGTGCTGTATGTAAGTAGGCTAATAAGCAGAAGTCGTATTTGTGTGACAGATACTGATGATGGAGTAGAGAGTATTGTTGGGGCTAACGAGATACTGCACTGTGTGAAGACACTTGGTATGGAAATCAAGGGTATTCGCGTAGAGAGACATGAACGAAAGCGAGACAAGGTATTTGCAGAGGTGTATCAGCCACCAGAAAATATCACAGCCACTCAGTCAAAGTGTTCAGTCCTTAAAGGTGTTAACGTCATGACAGACGGGGACAAGATAACGTGCATCAAGTGGAATAAAGAAGCAGACATTGGACCAGCGGTTAGTATTCGTCTGTCTGATTATGGTACTTCATGTGCAGATTACTTATTCCTCTGGGCAGGGGTAGCTGTAAACTCCAAGTTGACGTTTATTATTGATGATAAAATCACACTGAGCGGTAAGTCCTTGAAGTATGCCGCAAAGTGTAAAGTACGAGTTGACATTCGCGAGGTTACAAACAAGAGAACTGTGGAATTGGTATACAAGGCATATGCGAGAAAAGGTGATATTTTCAATCTTGACCTCGTTATAGATAACGCAGACCGTTATAATTTCAGAGCAGTTATCGACATTATTTCCAATGGTGACGCAAGTGATGAGTTGTTGGAGCCGTTTGTTGATAGACGTACGGGGTCTAAAATTGCTGAAAAGTATCGTTCAGAGTTCAGGGCACTATCTAAGTGTACATTCGCTTTTAACAAGCGTATTGATGAATTTGGAGTTTTCAATATCTGTTACAGATACTCTGTGCAACTGGGTATTGTGAACTTTGACGCTGACTTCTATTCTCTAAAGGTAAAATGTGCGCCCAATTTACGGCAAATACTTGCAGACTTTACGAATTGTGATTCAGGTGCCGTAAACCGGTTCTTCAACTATATACTCTTTATAGATGAAGTTCCTGACGACATACAGGAGATGTTTGCTTCTCTATGTAATAATGCGAATAGGTGGCTGATATTTGAGAGACACGAAGGAGTTCTTAGTAGGTCTTGGAGGTAGTTAAGTATGACGTTGCGTGAATACGTGCTGACTTATTCAGTAGATGATAAAATAGTTGCGAATTTGTTCGATTATTATGAGCGTTTTATTAAAGGTTTAGCCCCGAGGTTTGAGAAGTACAGTTACTACACAAACAATCTGGTGCCTTGCTTCTTTATTGACCATCCGGATAATGACCCGTCAATGGGTCATATTAAGGATAAGCATTTGAAGAACGTGCGAGTTTGCCACTGTTTTGGTTGTGGTAGGACTGCTGATGTAGTACGCCTGCACCAGATATTGAACAAACAGTATAAAAATCGTGAGCTGACTGAGCGAGAATCTTGTCTTGAGCTTGCAAATATGTTCAACATTCCTCTTGATGATTTTGAGGAGTTGGACGAAGACGACTACGAGGGCCGGTACATTAGGAACCTACGAAAGCTTGATGCACTTGCCGAGCACTATACAGTCCGTGACTTCTCTCAGGAGTTGATGAGGTTGCGCAGTACAAGTGAGCCAGGTCATATCGACCTCGACAAGTTGAATAGTGCGTGTGTGAAGATGATTGCTACTGTCAAGCAGCTTTACGATTAACGAACGGAGGGTTTATCAATGAAGAAGTTACTGTCTCTGCTGATAGTTATGTGTTTTATTCTTGGATTGGTTGGTTGTGGCCAGACCGGGCGTATTGTCGAGGAACTGCCAGTTACGAGTTCCGAGGAGGACTCTGATGTTCCTGTGTATCCTGAGCCAGAAGATCTGTTACTCGGCAACTATGGGGTAGATTCTCTCGATTCCATGACTCTCGAGTTGACACTTGATATCAGTTTGGGAGACTACAAAGAAACATACGAGGGCGTCTACGAACAGACAGAAGATACGATTCACTTTGACATTTGGCGACCTGGAGAAGAGGACAGCACTTTGTTCAACAGCTATTTCAGTATTACTGATGATATCATGTACGCCTATGACACAGTTGATTCAGTCTGGAAGGGCACGTATGTCGAGACATTTGATGTAGGCTTCAATCGCCTAAGTAATATGTCTGCGTCAGACCTTGTGTTAAGACCGAAGATGGTAGTCCCTAAAGACGGCGACCAGATTTTCGATGCTAAGTTTGAGGAAAATGATGTTCTGTATGTTGAGGGCATTACAGACTCGAGTGTAGTAGAATCCATGCTATGTCTGTTTGACGCTCCAGCATTTGAGTATCCGAGTGTGACGGCACAGTTTGTGTATGGCATGGAAGACCATAAGTTACGCCTGATGCATTGGGATGTCAGTGACGGAGACGATTATGTTACGATTGACGCCAAAGTAGCTGATCTAAACTCCACAAGCATAGAGTTGCCATTTGACAAAGACACAGTAGAGGTATCTGGTGGTGGAGTAGAGGACATTTGGAACTCGGTAGATGGTGTTCGTGAAGGGGAAGTTTCGCTGGCAAAGGAGTTCTTTGGGGTAGATTACGTCCGCGAGACTGATTTCTTGGCAAGTATCGATGCAGAGTATCGTGACTTGGGAGGAGACATTCTATATCTTGCGAGATATTTCTATAATTCGTACTCTCGAGAGGGCTTTGAGAGAATGCTGAAAGATACAGTACCGACTATCGAGGATGAGCCAATGGCAGCTGTCCTAGTGTGTGAGTTGACTGGCATTCCATTTGAGAAGCTGTATGCTGGAAAATTTATGACGGAGAGTGATGTGACTGGCTGTAGAACAGAGCTGTATAACCATATCTACAGCTCTGACTAAAAGTGTAATCTGGAGGCAATATATGAAAGCGAAGTTATTTTTGGCAGCTCTTTGTGTAGCGTGCTTGACAGGCTGTGCTGTGCATGAGAGCGAGACTATCGAGGTAGGAGCAGTAGTAGGTGCTCTCGGCGAGGAGATAGCGAATGTCGTGACAGCTGAGGTTGACACCTTTGGTGATGTGGTTGAAGACTCCACAGTCACAGCCGCCTGTTCGGAGGAGGTAGCCTGGTCGAATGATGGTGTGGCTTCAGCAAAACAAGGGGTAGATATTCCGTCTGATATTGCCCTTGGCGAAGTTACGATAGCTATGTCTCATTTCGGCACGAGTTACGTTAGTCCGTCTGAATTGTTTGCCGATTTAGGCCCTCTGGCAGAGAATATTGATGAAGCGTCATTTGAAAATCTTGGGGTACTTGTAAACAATTTCTCAGTTCAGGGTTTTGAGCGTCTCTTAGCTTCTGGAAACAATGAGTTGGGTTATAACGTGGCCTGTGTAGCTCTTTGTGTGGTGCTTGAGATACCATACGAGCCGTTGTGGGCTGACGGCTTCATGTCGCTGGAAGTAGTACAGAGTATCGTTGACCAGTTCGGTATGGCTGGATAAGATTTGGAGGTATTATATTATGCGTAAGTTTCTTGCTGGTTTTCTTGCTGTTGTGATGGTTCTATCGCTTGCGGCGTGTGGGAGGAAGGATAACGTAGAAGCCGACAATGGTAGTCAGACCACCCCACTCGAACAGCAAGACAGCCTTAACATTCCTGTTATCATTCCTGATGAGAGTGAGCCTTCTGGGGTAGTTGGAGACATGGAGGATGTTGGTGATGTAGGTGACACATCTGGCGTTGGTGATGTGTCGGAGCCGCCAGCTGACGAGATTGAGCCATCTGACGAGGATGCTACTGAACTGTCAGATGATGGAATGAAAACCTCATCTGAAGCAGTTGCTGAAGGTGAGAGTACAATCGCATCGCAGTTCTTCAATAAGTCAAAGATTATCGCTTATGATGTGAGGAATAACCTCGGTCATGACTTGGCTTGGGTGAGTGATTCAGTGATTGACAATATTGTCAGTATTTGTAACGAGTTTTCTGTCGAAGGTGTTAGTCGTGTAATGGCTGACGGAGGTTTTCCTTGTGGGTGTATGCAGGATGCGACTGTCATCATCTGCTATATGACCGGAATTCCATACGAGGAAGCATGGCAGAACGGCTTCTGGACTAAGGAAGATGTCGATGTTCTGGTAGCCAAACTTACTGGCGAAGATGTAAAGCCAAACAATATGATTCTCGACAAGGAAGCTGGCGAGAAGCCCATGATTGAGACTAAGTATGCCGGTAAGGCTATGAAAATCGAGGACATTCGTAAGCAGTTGAACATTAGTGGTGCCCAGGTTCGTGACCAAGTGCTCACTTTGGCCATAACCTTCCTGTCTGAGTACTCAAGTGAAGGTTTCCTTCGTACATTGGCCGAATCTTCTCCAGAGACGACAGAGATGGGTCAGGCCGCTGTTATCGTGTGCAGGATGACTGGAGTTCCTATGGAACGTGTATTCGAGCATGACTATATGTCTGAGGAGAGCGTTTTGAAGATGGTAGAGCTTCTCGATGATGCCGAGAAGTCCGACCCGATTTATAACCAGGGCTAACAATCAGGAGGTTTAAGTATGGAAATCGTCACGGCAAAGGCGAAGTTGTATGACATTTTAAGAGTATTACCGTCTGGCTTAGCCCTTGACGTGGCGAAAAACCATACTGGGGTAGTTTATTGGGACGGCCAGGAGCTTCACAGGTATGGGTCTTGTATTGACGAGTACTCCAAGGCAGACCCATTCGCAGAGTTCAAAATGCGTAGACAGTTTAAGCAAGAGCTGAGTAAGTTCGTTGAGGGCTTATCTGTAGAGTATTGTATCATCGAGGACGTTTATGCTGGCGAGAACTTCGACACAGTACGCAAACTCCTGGCTTTACAGACTGTGATTGATGAGCTTATATTCGAGCGAGTTCTGTTTGTTGGTACGTTCTATCGTTGGAATGAGCCTAAGTGGGCTTCATTGACTCGTATGATTTATAAGCAACGGGGTAGATTGAAGTCCAAGATAGAAACTCAGATGATACTTGAGTATCTGGAGGACGAGTTCTACCTTGAGCACAAGGAAGACAGTCCAGCAGAGAAGCGAGGTTTGTTCTTTGAGGACATATGCGATGCAACAGGTATGCTCCTTGCGGTAGCTATGTCCAAAATGATGCAGTTAGATGTATCAAAAGCATCTGGGCTTCGTCTTTCTGATATTAAAATGGTTTATTTGGACGATTTGGAAGATACTTACGGGCATCGAGACAAGCGCATCCGAGAAGAAGGCTTCATTTCCGTCAATTTAGATTACCGGCGCCTTGAGGACTCAATACTTCTGCAAGCGTCTCAGCATCCTAATGATGTGCTGTGTGCCTTGTTGCCGAGTAGTAAGCTTGGTGTGTTTGGCGTAAAACATGGCTTTACATTCTATGACAGTGAAGAGAGCTATCTGCTGTTTTATTCGAGAAAGGGCGGTTCTTATGCAGGTGCTTCTACTTAACGATAATGGTAGGCAAGGTTATATAGCTATTCTAGATAGCCTTGCAAAAGATGGTAGACGGAACGCTGTGAAGTATATCGGCACAAAGTTTGGGGTAGGTTATCCCTTGTGTCAATCAGTATCCGGTCTACGAGTTAAAACAGTTCGCTCAGCTTCGGAGTTTGGGAAGTATATCAAGCAGGCTAACCCCGCTATCATGGTGAACCCTATTATGGTAGGCCCTGTTGTGGTTGATTTGCCGTTCATCCATTACCCTGGCGGAGGGGTGGCTAAGTGGTCTCCGTATTTCGAGAAGTCGTTATCTGATGATTCGTTTAGGGCGATTTCTGGAGGAACAATCATAGAATATACTTTCAACAAAGAGATATACATATCTGTGTTGAGTGCCAAGAGGCACGTTGCGGCCTGTAATAGCGAGCGGCTCTTGATAAATATCGGGAATTGTTACACGACACGGCAGTTAAGTGTAGCAGATTCCGATAACTACAGTGAAGGTTCTTATCATGTGGCTAATGGTGTTTGGGTATGCGACAGTATAGTCCGAACGCCGATAGCTGGTTGGAAATCGAGGTGAGTTGCATGAATATATTCGGTGCCTTTGGTGGTATGTTTGGGTCGTCTGGCGGAATGGGTCAGCCTGACATTGGTGTTGGCATGAACGTTATGCCGCAGGACGCCAGTATGTATGGAGCTGGGATGGGCATGGGTATGACGCCGCAGGATGCCTGTATGATGCCTGGGTTTCAAGACCAAGGAGTGTTCGGGGTAGCTCCAGGTATGTGCGGATATGGCTATCAACCACCAGTTGGTAGAATGGACTACTCAGGCTTCGTAAAATATACGCGTCAGCAGATGCTTGATGGTTTGCGGAATTATGTGATTATGTGCAACCAAGGCCGCATTGCCATATCTAAGGAAGAGAAGATTGATGAGACACCTCAGTTACTTCGCCATGCTTGCGCCGAGTGTGGGGTATCTCATTTGCAAATGCTGATGTTTAATATTCCGGAGGCAGGTATCCAAATACCTTTCTATTTCTGCACTGCGTGCGGTAAGCTGTTCTACTACAAGGACTTTGCGGCATAGATGAGGAGGTATATTCTATGTTTATTCTCACCAATATTGATGTGAACCAGGACTTAGTCCAGGTATTTGACACGCAGGACGGCTCCAACGATGTGATTCGTCTTAGTGTTATTGCAAGTAACGTAACAAACCGTGGCCTTAAGATTTATGGCCTTGGCAAGTTGGGTAGACAGGGAAGGAACATGGCCACACCTCTGCCTATGTATGGTGTGTACGTAGATGTTATGGAGGCTAAGGAGGCTTTCGCTACTTTTTATCAGCAGAAGGGTATGCCAAGGCATATGGCACGACAGCGAGCAGGCCTATCTGTGTAGGCAGATATGTGTATGAATCGCACAGGTGTGACAGCCTGTGCGATTTATTTTGTCAAATTTGGTAGTTTATATTTTCTATATAATACAGTGTTATAAAATTTTAATACATGTGGTGGCTTGAGTAGTCTTTGTAGCCACAGTATTGGAAGTAAGTTTTATTCTCGTTGTTTTGAAAACTTTGGGGTAGTATATCAAGTTTTATTTTGGTGGTGTATTATGAAGAAAATTACAAGTTTGCTTATTGGTGGCGTGATTGCCGCTTGTGCAGTTGCAAAAGTTTGCAAGGCAGAAGTCGTAAATGAGCGTGATGTGCAAAAGCAGGATGACACGTTCTGGGAAGATTGGCACATGAATCATAATATTTTGAAACTGTACTAAGGACTTCGGGGGTAGTTTGTAATGTTGAAGATTACAGGGGTAGCTGGTGACAGATATAATGTTTTGGATACGGATGATATGACTGTCATACCGACTCCTGTTGCCGTTCTGGTTAAGTGTAAGGGAGTCGGCATCGATATTATCGGATGTCACTATGAGCGCGATTATTTTGTAACAGAGATAGATGGAAAGAGGCATAGTAAACTTGAAAGCGAGCTTGAGGAAGTTTGGTTGCCTTTAGATTGGATTGACCTTGGTGTTTGGAATAGTATCTCATTTGAGGTAAGTAATTTCGGAAGAGTTCGTGAAAAAGACAGGAGTTTGAAAAAGGATTGGTCGATTGTCAAGCCGCTGAAGAGAACTAATGGTTATTATGTGATAGTTGGACAGCAGTTGTATGCTGTTCATGACCTCGTAGTAAGGACGTTCATGCCATCTGATATTGAGCAAGGTCAGGAAGTTACTCACCTTGATGGAAATGTCTACAATAATCGAGTAGATAACCTCTGTTTATACATAATCAAGAACTCAGATGTTGATATGTATGTTAGTGGGTTTTCCGTAAATGGGAAGGTTTATACTGTAGTTTCTTATGTAAATGGTAGCGTAGTTTTGTATGACTATGCGAGTAAGGAATCTGTACGGTGTAAGCTTGATGAAGTTATCCAGCTTAAGGCGTCTGGCGCCTTAGTAGAAGGTGCAGTATATACAGGAGATGGCCTACAGATTACGTGTTTTGGAAATACATTCTCCCAGAATATAGAGTGTTTTAAGAGAGTACGATTCGCTGGCAGAAACGCTCGAGATTGCGTTTATAAGTACGAAGTTAGCAATCTTGGAAACATCAGGCGGTGTAAGGCTGGCACTACTGGCAGTTACATGCCAGTTAGTACCAGAGTTTCTGAGAATGGTCTTGTAGCCGATATCTATATCAGCAAGTTGATGGATGACGTAGAATTCACTATTTCTGAGCTTGTGGCGAGCACCTTTGTTCCGAAACGAACACCAACTGATGAGCTGGTGCGCCTGTCAGATAATATCTATAACGTTTCGGCTGATTCTTTCGGTTGGTGTTCAGAAAAAGGGTTGTTGACGGACAAGCTGGCTTCAGAATCTGTTCTTGGTATTCGCTGTTATGATATGACCGGCAGGTGTATAGCCGAGTGCATAAGTTTGGAAGAAGCTGTCGAGCTCGGCATAACAGGTAAGGACTTTATAACAAAGTGTGCAGAGGTTTCTGGGGTAGTTAAATCCCGCAATCGCTGTTATGCTTGGCGATATGTGAAGAACGATAATCTTTCGAGATTTAATAGTGTCGACAGTTTGAAGAAGCTTCCAAAAAGTGTCATAAGACAGTACAGTTGCAAAGGTGATTTCGTGTCCGAGTATGCATCCGTGTCACAGGCCGCGAAGCAATTAAACTTGGATGCTAAGGAGATTATCGCCAGCTGTAGAGATAAGACATACAAGACTCTTTGTGGAGACTCTATTTGGTTTAGCATTCACAGCGACTCGTTTTATAGTTTGACCGTAAAAGAACGGAGAGACCATCTTCATCATGTCGAGGTGCGAAGATACGAGAAAAGTGGCAAGCTGATAGCGACTTACAGTTCAGTCCTTGATGCATCTGAGAAGGTAGGTTTGACTGAGGTCTCCATAAGTAATGCGTGTGCGAACAAGACAAAGATACTCGGGGGTAGTTTGTGGAGATTGTCCGCTGACGACGAGTTATATAGAAAATATAGGGAGTCTAATGCAGTTAAGGATGCTACAGTAAAAATTCGTCAGTATGACAGGAAAGGCAACTTCGTAAAGGAGTATTCTTCAATTTACGAGATTCCACAATCAGTCGCTAACCATAGTGCTGTCAGGAGGATTTGCGAGCGTGAGAAGGGCGTATATTACACAGCAGACCATATTTGGAGGTACTCCACAGACGATGAGCTGTATGACCTAAGTCCTGAAGAACGCATTAAGGTGTATCGCAAGTTAAGTCCAATGATTATGAAAGATGGCAATTACAAGGGCTGGGGTACACCCTCAGAGGGGTTTAGTCCTTGTTTTAGTCCTGTTGCGGATAAAACACCGCCACAGCTTAGAGGTGTCGTTGAAGAGCTGCAGAAGTGGTATCTAACCATTCAATCCCAGCCTGTAGGCGAGATGGAGCGGTGGGCACCTGTTCCTCTTGTAAACTATAAACGTCGTGACGGTAGTTGGTTTTACGAAGTAAGCGATAGGGGTAGGGTGCGACATTCAGACTTTATTGGTTATAATAAAGGTCACTATGACGGAAAAGTTTTGCAATTAGTGACAGGCAAGACTGTAAGTCCATCAGTTTCTCTTTATAATGTCAATGGCATAGTGCGACGAGTACGAGTTGATAGACTTGTAGCTATCGCTTTCGTACCAAATCCTGGAGGTCACAATTCAGTTATCCATCTGGATGGTGATTTGAATAACTGCCGATATGACAATCTGTCTTGGGGTAGTCAATTCGCCGAAAAGGCGGAGGAGCCTATCGAGCCAGAAGTTGTCACCAGAACTATCAGGCAGTATAATAAGGTACATGAGCTTGTCGCAGAGTATAATTCTATCACAGAAGCTGCTGAAGCTGTTCAGTGTAGCACCTTGAGTATTCGTAAGTGTTGCAGTGACAAGTTTAATATGTCTAAGGACTTCTTTTGGCGTTACTCAGATGACGATGAATTAACTGATTCAGAAAAGCCTGAAATTGATATGTCAGAGGAGATATGGCGTGATGTATCATTGTTAGGTGCTGACTTGAGTAGCCGTGGAACGTATGCTCGATATCAGATAAGTAACTTTGGAAGGTTGCGCAGACCGTCGTATACGAATAGCAGTGGTGTCGAGTGTGAGGCTAAAATGCTTAAGTTGTCTATTAGGGAAAACGGATATACCATATTCCATTTCAGCGATGCCAAGCATGGGTCTGTGACGGTTGCGATAGACCTTATTGTTGCCACCGAGTTTGTGCCAAATCCGGATGGCTATGATAGGATAAAGCATATTGACGGCGATTTACGCAACAACAGAGCTGATAATTTGATTTGGTCTAAGACTGGCAAAAAGCGGCATATAAAGCGCATGAATTTGAAGGTCAGACAGTATACTCTTGATGGCGAGTTCGTCAAAGAATTTTCCACCTATAGAGAAGCTGCCACGAGTGTTGGTTGTGATGTGTCAGCAATACAGAATGTGTGCGAATCCGCTTACGCAAAGAAGACCGTCTGTGGGTATGTTTGGCGTTTGTCAGATAGTGCTGATATTTCTGGGGTAGATGCAGTCACTGTAAGTGATGGTAAACGCCCTGTGAGAAAGTACAGTCTCGACGGAGAGTTTCTTGATGAATTTGATTCAGGTGTAAGTGCGGCAGAATCTGTTGGTCTCAAGAAGAATGTAATTTACTCTGTTTGTCGTGGGGAAATGGTTAAAGCTGGAGGATTCATGTGGAGATATGCTGATGATGACGATTTAGCTGGTACTCATAAGACAGTAGATGATGTGATGAAGGAGCGCAGTGAGAACTACAAGACTCCTGTAAAAGCTCCAAATCCACGTACAGAGATTAGGCAGTATTCTGCAGACGGCAAGGTTGTTGGGACATATCAGTCGGCCTATAAAGCGTCTGAGGCCACTGGAATTGTGAAGTCATCTATTCTTTCGTGTTGCCATAGAAAGGCGAAAGGCGCGAAAGGCTTTGTCTTTAGGTATGTGCAAGACGATGAATTTGCTGAAATGAGTGTTAAAGATCGTGCAAAGTTGTTCGAGAGGATGAAAGTTAAGGCATCCAATAGGGGTAGGCGTTGTCGGCAGTACACTTTGGCGCACGAGTTCGTAGGAGAGTATGATAACATAACGATTGCCGGGAGAGAAACAGGCACATATGACAGAGGAATAGCTTCCTGTTGCAATCGTGAGAATGCACATAATACGGCAGGAGGTTTCATTTGGCGTTGGGTAGATGATGACGAATTCTTCAGTGGATGACTTTTTATACGAAACGCTATTGACTTTTTATTAGTCTTGTGGTATAATTGTTATACAGTTTATTAGGGAGGTATTTCCGATGAAAGAAATATGGAAACCTGCTACGTTAATAGATTCCCGCACCACTGATGGAGGTTATCGTTATGAGGTGAGCAATCTTGGGCGTGTTCGCTCTGTGGCGCATAGTTCTAAGAGTGGACTGGATGTTCCTGCTAAGGTACTCAAGGTGAGTTCTGACGGTATTATCAACATTCATGTCGGCCACAGGAGCAGAGGCTTTCTCGTGAGTAAGCTGGTAGCTATGGAGTTCGTGCCGAATCCGAATCTGTATGGGGTAGTTGATTACAAGGATGGCAATCCTGATAATATCTGTGCCGACAATTTGGTTTGGCGATCTGTGTCAATGTGTTCCAATGGCGGAAGACCAGTTCAGATGTGCGATGCCGATGGAAACGTCGTCAAGGAGTTTGACTCTGTTGGGGCTGCAGTTCGTGAGACGGGGTATGGCAATTCTGCTATTAGAATTTGCCTGAGAGACAATAGTAGAACGACAGGCGGCTTCTATTGGCGTTATGTTCACGAAGTCCCAGAAGTACAGAAGAGTAGACGGTCTAAGCGTATGGTTGATCCGTGTAAAGTCTCTAGTCGGAATTCGATTGAGACGCGTCAGTATACCACTGATGGCAAGCTCGTTAAGGTCTGGGAGTCCGCTAAGTTGGCGGCAATAACTATCGGAGTGAATCCAGCTACCTTGTCTGGTGCTTGCGGTAGTAGTGCAAAGCGCAAGACGTGTGCTGGCTTTATCTGGAGAAAGGCCACGGATGACGAGTTCGCCGAAGCGAATGGCCTGAGTGTGGTTATCATTCCGAAGGTTCGTCAGTACACGAAGTCTGGCGAGTTTGTCGCAGAGTACTCTACTCCTCTTGAGGCCGCTGAGGCTACTGGTGTTGCCAATAATGTAATATCTAAGCTGTGCCGTGATGGTGCTGTTGGTGGAACAGGCGGCAGATATAGGTGGCGGTATTCGGATAACGATGAACTTGCTGAGGAGGAGAGTTAATGCACTTAGTTCCTATCGAAGATGTACTCGGAACTCTGCAAGTATGCTTTCCTGATGTACCTTCTGATGACTTTGTCAGGTGGCGAGACAAGTACATAGCATTAAACTTTTGGGACATCGCCTGTTGCCTTGTCTATCCTTACAAGAATGGACTATACATCGCATATCTTGGTGTTCTGCCTAAGTACAGGAGAATGGGGTATGCCAAGAAGATTATCGCTGTCATGGCTGAGCTATCCGGAGGCCGTCCAATGTATGCCGAGGTGGAAACCGGCTCTGCAATGTATAATCTTCTTCGGAATATGGGTTGGCTGAAGGTGCCAGTTAACTGGATTTGCCCACCGTGGGGTAGTGTTCCAGCCACGACTGACCTCGACCTGATGTGTAGTGTTCGTCACAATAACCATTTAGCTTTCATCAAGGAGCTGTATACACATGGTTACGAGTTGAAAGACATAATTATTCTGATGGGAATGTATAAAACGGACTTAGAGTGCGCAGGTTTATGAGTTACTCACCAACTATGAAGTTTCCTATTGACTTTTGCGGAGTTTTGTGCTATAATAGTATAAAGTACATAGGAAGGGTTTGGTAGTCGTTTTGAAAAGTTCAAGGTTTGTGGTTGCGTTTTGTCTCTTTCTTCTTGTAGCGTGGTGCGGCGTGTTCTACAACATTCTGTCTGGTATCTCAGATGAGCCTGTGTTTGTGGAGCCACATGGGGTAGCTGCCGAGGTTACGGATGACCAGAAGGTGCAGTTTGTTGAGGCTTGTAAGGGCCTGTTCTACTACGAGCTGTTCACGGTTCCTGAAGCATAGATAGTACATAGCACAGACAGGTAGAGATGCCTGTCTGTGTTTTTATGCTTGTACGAGAATTTTGGTGATTTTCTGAGAATTGTGTTGGTGTGCTGGTTTGTTCTGTCGAAGTATGTGAGTTTGTGTTTCTTTTAGAGAAGTACCATGTCAAAACACGGAGCTTATGTTTTTGTGAAGTAGTACAGGTAGGTATGTTGACTATTCCGAAGTTCTCTTACAGGGTTATGTTTTCCTATGAATTTGTACATTTTGCAGACTCGAGTTTGACTCTGGTCTGTGTTTTATTTTTTCCTGAGTAGGAAGTTCCATGTGAGAATTGTGGAAATCCTATTGAGCCGGGTAGGTTCTGTCGATTTTGCGGGACAAAGAATTGATTCGTGCTTTGGATTGAGAGAGTTTCATAAAACTGTAAGTCAACTATAAATCGCATGGATAAAGGAAAAATCCTTTGTTCGTGCGATTTTGTGCGTATTTTGGGGTAGCTTCGTATGACGCAGGAGCTTGTCGCAGTTCCTGTAAAATATAGTGTACATAATAAGGTGGTGCTGTTTATGGCTGAGGCGTGGAGGCCAGTTGAATTATTTAATATGTTCAACTATGAATGTAAATGGCGTTACGAGGTGAGTGACGCTGGGCGTGTCCGAAGAGCTGGGTACTGGGGTTATAAGAGACGGCGGTTTTATCCTGAGCGTATGATGAAATTGCACTCTGACTCGCATGGCAGATTGAAGGTTACACTTCAGTGTGAAGGAAAAGCGCACACCTGTCATGTTCATCGTTTGGTAGCTCATGCGTTCTTGCCGAATCCGCATGACTTCTCTCAGGTCATTCACAAAGACGGAGATATCCAAAACAATCATGTCAGTAATCTGGCCTGGACAAATAGTACAAGTCAGACACCGCATATTCGTCGAGTTTCTAAGGCCGTTCGACAATACTCCAAGGATGGGGTACTTCTCGCTGAATACACCTCTGCCACAGTTGCCCAGAGAATAACAGGCTTCGACCATGCCACGATATCAGCTTGTTGCCATCGTAAGAAGCATAGAATAGCTCCATATGGTTTCATTTGGCGTTTCACTACGGATGATGAGTTCTTTATTGAGCAGTGAGGAGTGTTAGTATGAATTGTGTGGAAGAAACGGCTGTCTCTGTAAAAGATGAGGAAATCAAAATCAAGTTGGCGAGCTTTCAGCCAAACTTCAGGCGCGTGGTAGTTCTCTCCAGGCATGGTAAAGAGGTGACTGTGTACAACCTTGTAAAAGGCGCAGTTACGAAGGAGACATTAGAGACTTTAATAAATTACAAAGCCACAGGCGGGGTAGTTGAAGCCTGTTTCTACTCGCAGAATGGCCTTCGATTTTTCCAATCCGAGGAGAAGTCCTTGGAGGCCAGAGTAGAAGTTTGGCGACCGATTTTCTGCGCAAAAGGTAGCAAGTTCACTGTGCGGGACAATGTCGAGGTTAGTAATCTTGGCGATGTGCGTTACAAGATGGGGACAGAGTATTATAGTATAAGTAAGCACAGTACACAGAAAGGCCCGTGTGTTGAGCTGCCCGTCAAGCCATTTGGTACTGTGGAGATGTTGGTTGCTGATTTAGTAGCTAACGCCTTTGTACCGAAGCCTGCTAAGACCCAAGGGGTAGTTTTCATCGATGGCAATCATGACAATGTCTCCGCCTGTAACTTAGGTTGGCGTGTATATAACAAACGCTGTGAAAGCGACAGGAGTTACACAGATCGGTTCTGCACAATGCGCTGTTACAGGTCTGATGGCCGCTTGGCCGCAGATTTTCCAACTATGAATGATGCATATAGGTCTGGCCTTGGTTCAGAAGCTGATATCCGTAGGAGTTGTGAGACTAAGTGTGCCATCAAGGTTGGTGAAAAATGCTACATCTGGCGGTATATTGCTCGTGATGAATTCTTGACGCTGTCTGAACAGGAGCGTGCCCAGAAAGTTGGTAGCTCAATTGTCCGTCAGTACAGTATTGATGGTGAGTTACTTTCTGAATATCCTGGGGTAGCTGCAACCGCCGCTTCGATTGGGGCAGACGAGGACTCCGTTTTTAAGAGCTGTAGCAATCAGGGTTTAACAGTGCTTTGTAATGGTTATCTGTTGCGTTTCGCATTCAGTGATAAGCTGTACGAGCTGAGTGAGAGCGAGCGCAAGAAGAAATTGCGCAGTAAATACGTTAGGCAGTATAGTCAGAAAGGCGAGTTAGTTGATGAGTATCTGACCACTGTTTCGGCAAGTATGCAGACAGGAGCCACATCGCTGTCCATTGCTAACAGCTGCTCGAGGTCACGTCTATTCGCTGATGGTTTCATCTGGAGATATGCTTATGATGATGAGCTGTATGACCTTAGCCCGGAGGAGCGTATGTGTACCATGTTTCCGAGGCGTGTGAATCAGTATTCTCTTGACGGTAAGCTGGTGAAGTACTACAACACAGTTGATATTGCGGCCAAAGCTCTCAGTATCTATGTGAGCAAGATGCGTGAGTTCTGTGCCAGGAGTGTCATTGTCGAGGGGTATGTTTGGCGACTTGCCAGCAAGGACAGGTTGGTTGGTATGTCAGAAGAGAAACGTGCCGAGTATATCGCCAGGAACTTTTCCGTGTGTGAAACCTACGAGAAAGTAAAGGAAGAGAAGGAGTGCGCTATCTCAGTTTTCCATGATGTACCGAAAGAGCTTCATGCTTGGTACACTGAAGTTCAGCGTTTTGGGGTAGGCGCATCTGAGCGTTGGGTTCCTGCTCCGTATAACAATATCAGACGGCCTGACGGCACATGGAAGTATGACGTCAGTAGCATGGGACGAGTTAAACTTGCGGAGTATGTGAATGCTCGAGGGGTAGATTGTGATTCTCGCATTCTTGGTTTGGAGGCTTCGCCATTAGGTCCACGAGTCATTATGACCAGTTTTACTGGAGCGCGTGTTCCTGTTCTTGTAAGTAGACTAGTTGCTGTCGCTTTTGTCTCAAATCCTGACGGCCTGAAAGAAGTCCGTCACAAGGATGGCGACCTGAGCAACAATAACTATACAAATCTCGAGTGGGTGGCTGAGGCTGAGCATCCTGTGGATAATCAGCTGAAAGGCATTAGGATGTATCTCCCTGACGGCAGTATCGCAAATGAGTATGATTCCTCGGACGACGCCGCTCAAGATTTGGGTTGTACCAGTGCGTCAGTTCGGAGATGTTGTCGGAAGAAGCGTATCTCCAAAGATGGGTTTGCGTGGAGATATATTGAAGATGATGATTTGTACGACCTAACCTTAGAAGAACGTGCATCTAAGATTAAGGCTCTGCTCGGCCCAAGGCATGTTGATGATTGTGCAGTCAGAAAGTACAGTCTTGAAGGTAAGCTGCTTGCCGAGTATCCGAGCCTTTGCGAAGCTAAGAAGGCTGTCGGTGCCAGGAGTAGTCTTGTTTACTGCTGTGATAGAAAGCCGGGGCATGAGACCTGTCTTGGTTTCATCTGGCGTTACGCAAATGACGATGAACTTGCGGGGTAGTTTGGAGTAAGGGGTGTTGCTTATGGCCGAGCGTTGGAAACCTGTTGCTGAGTTTCTTATAGGAACATATGAGGTGAGCGACCTCGGTAATGTCAGAATTGTTCAAAAGATAGGTGTTAAGACAATCATACAGCCAGTGGATGTGTCATCCGGTTGGCTCCACCTCTTTGACGGTAGAAAGTTCGGTGTCAATGTTCTTGTTGCGACAGCATTCGTTCCAAATCCGAAGAAGTACGTTGTCGTAAATAATAAAGACGGTGACAAGAAGAACAATGCAGCCATAAATCTCGAGTGGGTATGCTTCAATAGTACGACTACATATGAAAAAGTAGAAGTTGATGCAGAGGAAGTCGAAGAAGCCATATGCCAGTACTCGAGGGATGGAAAGTTCATAGCCGAATACGCCAGCTCCAAGGAAGCCGGAAAAGCCTTATCCATACGTAGCGATTATATCAATCAGGTGATATCTGGTAAGCGCACGACTATAGGTGATTCACTTTGGCGTTTGAAGTCGGACGGGCCACCGACAGTGCTTGAACCAAAGTATAGGCCAGTTAAGCAGTTCTCAATGAGTAATGAGCTAATCAAGGAGTTCTCCTCTGTCGCTGAAGCTAGTGCTGAACTTGATATCACGTTCCAGCGTATTATCTCAGTTTGTGAAGGTAGGTTCAGGAGCACAGGTGGTTTTCGATTCCAGTATGCTGGGGGTAGTGACTCAGGCGATGGCGTTTCTGAGAGCTGTGGTAGAAAGAAGGAGCCACATGTAAGACAGTATATGCCTAACTTCCTTTTCATGTACGAATTTCTGTCTGTAAAGAGTGCATCAAAAAGCGTAGGAGTTCCTGAAGACGACATTCGCTCTTGTTGTAACCGCACTATTAAGACTGCTGGTGATTATCTCTGGCGTTGGTCGGATGATGATGATGTAAGAGGGCTATTTGAGAAAGCCGAGCGAGAAGAGAGGAAAAGGAGCAATAAGGAGCTCCGGGAAGAAAAGAAGCGGAAGAAGAAAGAGCAATCCGAGGCCAAAGCTGCTAAGGCTGCTGATGATGCACGTAAAGTAGACAAGCGAGTAGTAGGCCCGAGAAGAAGTGGTAAACCAGGTAAAGTCGTAAGGCAATATACACTTGACGGGAAGCTAATTCGTGAGTACAAGTCAGCATCAGAGGCCGCTCGTGTATTAGGCACCGCAGGTGGGAATATATCGTCCTGTTGCCTTAAGAGGTATGGCTACAATTCATGTAAAGGTTTTCTTTGGCGTTATGCCGAAGACGATGAGCTCAGCTCTGGGGGTAGTTTAGATGGTAAATAACAATGTAGTTCTTGAAATCGGTAACTTTCTTGGATTCTGCGACTTAAATGGGGTAGAAGCTATTAAGTCGGAGCAAGTTCAGCAGCTTGAGGAATACATCAGTCAGGCTAACGAGGCCAGGCGTGCTGGAAATGAGCTTATTCCTGACGCTATTTGGGATAGGCTGATGGAAATCCTCAGACAGGTGAACCCCGAATCTGAGCTGTGCAAGTATATCTGGGAAGATACCGTTGATGAGATGGACGACACGGACGACATTGTTCGTAGCAATCCGATGTTCTCCATCCAGACCGTGAAGTCCTGGGATTGTGATGAGTTTAAGAATTTCGTCAAGCGACTCCCTGATGATGTGACTTTCGACGGCCATCTATCTATTAAGTTGAATGGCCACGGTATTAGACTCAAGTATCGTAACGGTCAGTTCTTCAATGCCAGAAGTCGTGCAAGGAGTTCCGCAGGTCGTGACATTACAAAGCAGTTGCAGTGTGTGCTTGAGAACGCAGGTATCGACATAATCAGCGATTTGGCCGACTTTGAGCTGTGCGAGGTACGTGGTGAATGGTTGTTGCCCTTCGAGAATCTGGAAGTCGCAAGAAGCTATAACGCCGACATTAAATCCGCATTTTCTGGGGTAGCAAGTATGGGACGTGACTCAGCATCTGTGGAAGAGTGGTCTTTGCTTCGATTTGTGGCCTACGAGTTCCTTGCACCTGATATGAAGTTCCAGTCAAAGTCCGAGGAGTATGAGTTTCTTCAAAGTATCGGCTTCGAGATCCCAGTTTATTGGAGCCTTGAGAACTTGTCCAAAGAGACTTTGCTTAGTGATCTGCAAGACGCTGTCAAGGACTGTGAAACCGAGATAAAACCGTTAGATAACAGCCCTGGGTATGAGTATTACACAGACGGATTGGTTTTTGCTCTGGATAACGTTGAATTCTTCAGAACACTCGGTGATGACGGTGGCCACTACAAGTACGGAAACATTGCACTGAAGCTGGGGTACTGGGAGCAGAACATCATTGATGGTTTTGTCCAGACCATTCTTTGGACGAAAGGCAAGTCGAAGTTATCGCCAGTCGCCATTATCTCCACAGGAGAAGATGACGCAGTTTTTGCCAGTGGTGTTAATGAGCCTTACATCTTCGATATCAAGTCGATTTTGAATTGGAAGGACATTGGTGTTATCACCCAGAGTGGTAACAGAGTGCGCAGAGTACCGCTGTACGAGCCGAGCAACCTTGTTGCTCTTGATGCCTATCCAGGTGAGGTACTTCATTTCCGTTATGGTGGCGAAGCTGGGGTAGTTCCGTGTTACGCTGACGGTGTTCCTCTGTTAGACGGCAGAATTAAGGGTGCACTTGTCGATGAGGACGACCTGATTGGTTATGAAATGTATGAAACCTGATTTGTCTTAGTGTACCTTATAAGCCATCTTATTAAGTGCTAAGTGCATTTAGTGAGATGGCTTAGTGCGTATAAAATTTAATAATGGGGGTATTCTTGTGAGAAGGTATGTTTCGTTGGTGGTGCTATTGGTGTTGTTAGTAACGCCAACGGTGTCTGCATCTAATGCGAGTGTCTTTATTGACGTTCCGAGAGATGCTTGGTATTTATCGGAGTTGGATTATGCGCTTGAGAAGGGCTTTATTTCTGGTACAAGCCCTAACACGTTTAGTCCAAATTCTGTTCTCACAAGAGGTCAGTTCGTTACTATCCTTGGTAGAATATTCGGACAACGCATTGATTCGTATGATACCGTGGTGTTCGATGATGTTGCGCCAGACGCGTGGTATGCACCTTACATATCGTGGGCTTATCAAAATGGCTACGTAAGCGGTGTAGATGTGCGCCACTTTAAACCAAACGCAAGTATCACGTTTGAGCAGATGGCAGCAGTTCTCGATAACATCATCGAGACTACAGGGGTAGTTCTACCGGAAGCCCCAGTCGAGTATAACGATTCATATTCAGCTTCTCTGTGGGCAGAATCCAGTATGGAGGCTATGCAGAAGTATGGCCTGATTATGCCTGATTCAGAGGGCAACCTAAATCCAAGTCAAGTAGTTACGAGGGTCGATGGGGTAGTTTCTATCTCATTGCTTATCAAGGCCATTGAATCTTCTTTTGATGTAGGAGACCGCGATGACCCTATGTTAAATCGTGACATATTTTCACAGTTTATTGTAGGTGAACCGCAGTTTTATACAGGCTTTGACCAGAGTGATAAGAGTTACTGGTTGAGCAACATAGGCTATATGCTCCAGAACGGCCTAAGTACGGCACAGCTTGGCATTAAGTATGAAACCGGTAATAAAGCCTTCGCCAGTGCGGTATCTGATTATAGGATGTTTGGTTGCCGCATAAGTGTCTTTTACAACAGTGAGAACTCCAGATTAGCGATTGAGCGTCCAAACTCAGGGGCCAATTATGATTCTTTATCCGCAGCTCTGCAAGTCCATAACTATCTTGAGAGCAATGGGGTAGTTACACCTGATATGTCTGACCTTGAGCGTGCAAGAGCGTATTATGATTGGCTTATTGAGAACTGTGAATATGACCACTCAGTGGTAGAATCCAACAACAGGTATCATGTTAGTCATACAGCCTACGGAGCCTTGGTGAATAAGAAAGCAGTATGTGACGGTTACACCTCTGCGTTTAATCTTCTTCTTTCTTTAGACAATATTAAGAATGGTGTTGTCAGAAGCGACGACCCTGCTCATGTCTGGTCGGAGTTCATAGTGGACGGTGTGACATATCATTCAGACGTCACCTGGGGCGACACATCTGGAGATGTTGACAAGTATTTTGCAATGAAGCCTTCTGTCTCTCTTGCGAGGTTTCAGTAAGGCTTTTATATAGATGTTGCGCGGGAGTAGAGTAGTTAAAAGGAGTTTACAATGAAAAGGCTAATCAGTCTGTTTATTTCAGTTCTGATTGTGATGTCCACACCAGTTTATGCTTTTGAGGATGTGCCAGACGACGCGAGTTACTTAGAGGATATAGAGTTTGCCGTCGAAGCTGGTATAGTTAATGGTGTAGGTGACGAAAGGTTTGCACCAGATGAGCATGGTACGGTTTCTCAGTTTGTTTTGATGCTGAACAGGGCGTTCGGCTTCTTGGACTACATAGAGGTAGATGATGTTCTGACCGTTGAGAACGCCTGTTATTTGTTGGATGAGTGTATTCGAAGCAGTTGTCTTGAATTGGTTTCGTATGAGTCGAGTATGGTGGAAGGTGATTTCGATAACTATGTATCGAGATGCCTTTGGTATAGTTTAATTCGTGATAAGGTAGATGGTTTTGTAACACGAGCTGAGGCGGTTAAAATGGTAGTTCGTCTTATGCAGGCTGTTTGTGTGAATGAGGAGGACTCTGGGGTAGTTTATTCAGACCTTATTCGTGGTGACTATGACTTTGTCGAAACACATTCAGTAGATAATAGGGAAGCCATAGACAACAACATAAGATACTTGCTTAAAACTTGCGAGAATGAACTACTTCTTAAAGTTGATGAAGTTGGAGAAAGCGAGTTTTACGCCGGGACAGATTACGGTGATGCTTACTTAGATGTTCTTCAGAATTATCCAGAGTTTGGTTTGAAGTATGTCTGGTCAGAAACGACAGGTGATGGTTTAAAGCTTGAGTTCTCTGGTCTACCGATGGACTTTGAACGCCTTTCTGAGTATCAAGAGGTAGCATTGCGAGCAGCTATCCGTGTGCGAGACAACTTATATGGGGTAGGTAAACTAAACAGTTACATGACACAGCGTGAAAAGGCACGAGTTTATTATGACTGGCTGGTAGACCATTGTGACTACGATTGGGATTCATTTAATGGTCGCAGTCGTTTACCATTTGCGTGGATGTCGTACGGCCCAATAGTTTACGGTTATGCAACCTGTCAGGGGTACACAGCCGCATTTAATTTGTTTATGCGTCTTGAGGGGATAGAATGTTCGACAGACAGAACTCCAAATCATATTTGGTCTATTGCTGTACTTGACGGTGAAACCTATCATATAGACGCAACCTGGAGTGATATGTGTGAAACGGACTCTGAGCCTTATTTCTGTATGCCTGACGGCTCGTTAGTTGAGGGTTATGGCTTATAAGGCCGCCATAAAAGTTTAAGCTACGTAAACTTTTTTCAACATCTGTTAGAAATTTATGATTTACTATTGACTTTTACTGATATATGTGGTATACTATTATTGTAAGCGGAACAGGGAAGTACCACTTGAGTTGTGTATTGCCGAGTTCCACAAATTCAATTAGTAGGTGATAAGAAAGGAAGGTTCTTATGAAAAAGTTAATATCGGGTGTTTTGGCGTTGGTGTTGGCGTTGTCGCTGGTGCCGAGTGCGTTTGCGGCGGACGTGAACAGGTATTCCCCGGCTAAGTTCACGGACGTCCCCGCAGACGCTTGGTACTGGGATGACCTCTATTACGCTCAGTACAATGGGTTCATCACAGGTACGAGCGGGACTACTTTCAGTCCCAATGACCCTGTGACCCGCGGTCAGTTTGTCTCCATCCTGTGCAGAGCATTGGGTATTCAGAAGAGTCAGGCGCAGTCCCTTGACGATGACATCTTTGACGATGTGCAGTTTGCGACATGGTATGGCCCGTATGTGGTATACGCCTACCATCAGGGCTGGGTAAGCGGCGTAGGCGATCGCAAGTTCGCCCCAGGTAACACAATTACCTTTGCGCAGATGGGGACGTTGATTGCAAACTATCTGAATAAGTCTGGGGTAGTTGTCGTAGCGACCTTGCCGCCCACCACTTATAAGGACGCTTCCAGCATTGCAGGTTGGGCGAAGGGCAACATGGAGCTTATGGCGAAGTACAATCTGCTCCCGACAGACGCAGCTGGGAATGTCCGTCCCAATCAGGCTGTAACTCGTGCGGACGCCACAGTAGCTATTGTTCGCTTGGCAAAGTCTCTTGGTCTTGGTAAGGAACCTCCCGCTCTCACAGGTAACGAGGCTGTTCCGGCGGCAACAGTGGCGGAGCGTGAAGCCGCAGTTAACGCCAAGGTCAAGGCCATTCATGACGAGATGTGGGCAACAGGTCAGATTACTTCCACCAGCACCGAGAAGGAGAAGGCCATAGCCTATTTTAAGTGGATGAACCTGAATTGTGAGTATGATGTAACTGATATATGGTATGGCAGGGAGTTTGCCGGTGGTTCTGTCCACAGTGCCTATGGTGCTTTGATAGAGGGATTTGGGGTATGTGATGGCCTGTCCTATGCCTATAAGATGTTATTGGACACTGAGGGTATCACAAGTAAGTGTGTCTATACGAGGTCGCCTGGTGCGGCTTACGGCCATGAATATGTCGAGGCTGTGCTTGATGGTGAGACACTGGAGCTTGACCCAGCATCTTTCTGTTCCGCTGGTAAGTGGCCCGATGGCACTGTAGATGACCTTATGTTGGAAACCTATATTGAGATGATGTTCTATCCGAAGGACTACGAAGCTAACAATAAGGGTTTTGACTAAGTTTATATGGGCGACCTCAGTACGAAGTGCTGGGGTCGCTCATTCTTGGTATGTGTATGACAGTGTTTATCGCTGTTCTGGAGAAGTGTATAGGAAGTTTTGTGTTCCTTCGTATGAATTGCAGTTTGAGTTGTTAATTATTTATCACAATGTTGGCATGCGAGGTGAGTTTAGTGGTCGATGATATTATCTTCCTGCAAAACAGCTGTTTTACGGCATATATGGAG